>Ga0208112_100106_pt1 | contig 144769 bp, 110 predicted proteins | sample HotLakConsoUCCLE_FD_184736 | JGI IMG/M metagenome (GOLD analysis project Ga0208112, IMG submission 184736) | Hypersaline microbial mat communities from Hot Lake, Washington, USA - Hot Lake Consortium UCC-LE (SPAdes) (version 2) ...
AACGCCGTAGATGTCCTTTTCGAACTCATCGCCTCGTCGGGGTGCTCACCCCCCTCGGTATTACCAGGATAAGTCCATAGTGTCAGAGGCTTTTTCATTAAGCCTCTACTATTGCAGTGACTAATTACCGTTAGTCGTCCAGTTCATCCCTGAGTTCGGAGAATAGATAGTGATGACCTGGGAGTGTTCGGAATCTTGTGGGATAGGCATCCTGCCTGTCCCAGCTAAGCAGTCGAGACGCCTGCCCTACAAGACTTGTGGGAAGTTTGATGAAGCTGTTCGTTAACCCCTACACAAAATTCTGGACAGTCTCAGCATCGTGGCAGTTCAGGGTTTACAAATTGACACTCGTCTATTCCGGCTATAGAGAAGTATCTAAAACTCGCTTCCATAATGATTAGCAACGTACATGAAATTTTCGCCAGTGTAAGGGCTAAAGCTGAGTACTTTAATCATTCCTGGCAACAGTTTTCAACTGAAATATCAGGCCACCTATCGGTTGCGGAGCTGAAGGAACTGACAGACAAATTAGATACCGCCCTGGAGACCCTACGGTACGAGCTAGATAACCCGGTCCTCACTCTGGCGACCACGGGTACGACTAGCAGCGGCAAGAGGACGTTAGTGAACCTCTTATGCGGTGCGGAAATTATGCCCGTCGCTGTTAGTGAAATGAGTGCGGGCGCAGTCACTATCGAATATAACGACCGCTTCTGCTGTTCAGCGTCGCGTATCCTGGAAAACCCACGATAAAGGCATCCTCAATAGGGAGGGATGGGCCGAGTGGCTTCCCGATACCGTCAAGAAGATAATTTTAGGAGGCGCTTTCAAAGGTTTGCTTTCGGGAACAGCACCCACAAAAAATCCGAAGAGCAGATTTGTCGTATTTACTATACCTAAAAAATCTTTTAGTCTTATTTTTGGCGTTTATTTTTGTTTTCTACTTGGCAAAATTCATCAACATCCTGCTAGGAACCTTCCCATCTTTATAAGATTCTTACCTTTTTCATATAATCTCAGTCTATGTGGAAGATAAGTCTGTTGAGTGGAGAGCCACCGCAGCTTAAAAAGACGATTGGGATCCGGGTTGGGTAGAACGTTCGTTTCTATTCTCAAAAATAAACCCTTGAAGTACATCGAGTTCTACAGGTCTAATGAAACATCAGGAAGCTCTTACCTTGATTCGCGACATACTGGCGCCTCGCAAGCTGAGCTACATCGAAGAGTTGGTGATTTGCCAGAGCTGGGAGGGTAAGCGCTACCGCGAGATGGCCTTAGAAGCCGGCTATGAAGAAGGCTACCTCAAGGATACGGGCTCTCGCCTCTGGCAGGCGCTGTCTGAAAGTCTGGGGTATCAGGTCACCAAAAAAAGACTGCCCTACCTATTGGCGGAGTTTTCTCGATCGCAGTCCCTGTCCGTTGATTCTGGGGGCCAGCTAAAAGTGCTAGGCAGCGCCCAATCTTTTCCCAGGTCTGCCGCCAGGGCGGTTTTGGAGCCATCGCTGGAATATCCTGGGTCGCCGTTGCCCTTTGGCTCACCTCTTTACATCAAACGCTTGCCTGTTGAAGAATTAGCGGCTTCAGCCATTCAGCATCCGGGGGGGTTGCTGCGCATCAAGGCTCCCTGGCGCATGGGTAAAACATCCCTGATGAATTATCTGCTGGGGCAATGTCGGCAAGGGGGGTATTCCACTGTCATGGTTGACATTCGGCAGGCCGACACCACCGCCCTGGCGAATCTGGATGCCTTTTTCCGCTGGTTTTGCTGGTCCATCAGTCAACAACTCAACCTGCCCTGCAACCTGGACGATTACTGGTTTGATGATGCCGGTAGCAAGCTGAACTGCACGACCCATATGCAGGAACATATTCTGACCCAGGTAGACTCCCCTCTGGTGGTTGCCATTGATACCGGCCATTACCTGATGGAGCATCCTGCCATTGCCAAAAATTTCTTTTCCATGCTGCGGTCCTGGTACGAACAGGCCAGGGTGCGCCCGCAATGGCAGAAGCTGCGGTTGATTTTAGCCCACGTTGCCGATTTAGACCTGCCCCTACATGCCCACCAATCGCCGTTTAATGTGGGGCTGCTGGTTGAACTCCCATACTTTAGCGGCTCGCAAATTCAGCAATTGAGGGAGTGTTATGGGCTAGGAGCCATAACCCGGGAGGACACTGTTGTACTGAAGTCTCTGGTAGATTTGGTCGGGGGGCATCCTTACCTGCTGCAGTTGGCGTTCTACTGGCTGCAGTCGGGGCAGCTTGCTCTGGCTGAAATTCTACGCACGGCGGCAACAAACCAGGGTATTTATCGAGAGTATTTGCACTGTCTCTGGTCGGCCATCCAACAGGAGGAGGCTCTAAGCGAAGCATTTTACCGGGTGCTGGTAAACGCTGAGCCGGTTAGTTTAAGCCCCAAGCAAGCCCATGCGCTGGCCGATATGGGACTGGTCGAGCTGATGGGTCATCAGGTTAAACTACGATGCGAGCTTTATCGCGCTTACTTCTGCCCGCTGCTGGAATTGGATTGTGGGTGAAGCTCTGTTTCTATCATCTTCTAGACCGGAGACACCACCATGGCTCAGCCTACTTACCAGGTGGGGGGAAGTTTATCCAGTAATGCGGCAACCTATGTCGTTCGACGGGCCGATCAAACCCTCTACGAGGCCCTGCTGGCGGGAGAATTCTGCTACGTCTTTAATGCCCGCCAGATGGGCAAATCCAGCCTCCGCACCCGAGTCCAGCAGCAATTAGAAGATCTGGGCCATCGCTGTGTCTATCTGGATATGACTCAGCTGGGCAGCGAAGAAGTTCGCCATCAGCAGTGGTATCGCGGCATCATGCTGGAGCTACTGCGGGATTTGGGTCTGTTGAGCAAAGTCAATATCAAAGCCCACTGGCAAACCTGGGAAACGCTGCCCCCGGTGCAGCAACTGCAATTGCTGATTGATGAGATTCTGACCCACCTGCCGGATATTCGCTTGTTCATCCTGGTGGATGAGATCGACAGCGTCCTCAGCCTGGATTTTCCGGTCAATGATTTCTTTGCTTTTATTCGCGCCTGCCATGAACAGCGGCAGCATCAGCCGGAGTATGCGCGGCTGACCTGGGCCTTGTTTGGGGTGGCGACGCCGTCGGATCTAATTAGAGATCGCAAACGCACCCCCTTCAACATCGGTCACGCCATCGACCTGCAGGACTTTCGCCTGGAAGAAGCCCGTCCCCTGATGGCTGGCTTTAAGGACCAGGTGCCCAATCCCGAAGCCATCCTCAACGCGATTCTAGACTGGACCGGCGGCCAACCCCTGTTGACCCAGAAGCTCTGCCAGCTCGTCACCCAAAAGAGCCAGAATGCTCAGAAGGCTGACCTCAGCCTGCCCCCCGGTACCGAGACCGCCTGGATTGACGATCTGGTGAAAACCCATATCATCGACCACTGGGAAGCGCAGGATAACCCCGAACACCTGCGCACCATTCGCAATCGCCTGCTGATGGATGAGCAGCGCACTCCTCGATTATTAGGACTATATCAGCAAATTTTGGAGCGGGGGGGCATTCTCTTAGATGGAAGTCTTGAGCAAACTGAACTGTTGCTGTCCGGATTGGTCTGCAAACGAGCCGGACGCCTGACTGTCAAAAATCAGATCTATCAGGCCGTATTCGGCAAGGACTGGCTTCATACCCATCTGCAAGATCTGCGTCCCTACTCCCAGGCCTTAGCCGCATGGATAGATTCTGACTGTAAAGATAATTCTCGACTTTTGCGGGGGCAGGCGCTGCAGGATGCCAAGCTATGGTCGAAGCATAAAAACCTCAGTGCGGTTGATTATCGCTTTCTCAGCACCAGTGAGGCCGCAGAATATCAAGCCATGCAGCAGCAACTGGAGCTGGCTCAGGCAAAAGAGGCACAAGCCCGTCTATACCAGGAACGGCGGGTCTGGCAGTTTCAACGTTACCTCTTAATGACTATGGCCCTGGCGTTGGTCATCGTTACCGGGCTGAGCCTGACTACAGTACGGCAATATCAGCGGGCGTTACAAAACGGACAACAGGCCCAGGAAGAAACGGTTCGTTCCCTCGCCGCATCGGCCCATGCCCTGTTGACTTCGGATCAGAGTCTGGACGGTCTACTATCAGCGCTCCGGGCGCGACAGCGACTCCAACAATTACCCCCTAACCCATCCCGCAAAAGCCTGCAAGACAATGTGGATTCGGTTCTGCGCCAGAGTATTTTCGGTGCTAGTGAAATGAACCGATTCACCAGCAAAAACAACATAAACGATGTGGCGTTTAGTCCCGATGGTCAAACCCTGGTTTCTGTAGATGGCGATAAAACCCTCCAATTTTGGCAGCGGGATGGCACTCCGCTGAAAACCATTCTTTCCATCGACTACGCCTATGGGGTTAACTACAGCCCCGATGGTGAGCTGATTGCCCTGGCAACGACGGGCGGTACCGTTGAACTCTGGTCAGCGACCGGGGAAAAGCTCAAGGTGCTGCAGGGGCACCAGGCCTCGGTCTGGTTTGTTACCTTTGATGCCACGGGAGAGCTGATCGCCAGTGCCAGTCAGGATGGCACCATTAAACTCTGGTCCCGCGACGGTCTTCTCCTGCAGTCCATTGAGGGCCATTCAGCTCCCGTATATGGGATCGATATCAGTTCGGATCAGCAGCTGATTGCCACAGCAGGCACCGACGGCACGGCTAAACTCTGGCATCGTGATGGCAGCCTCCACGCCACCCTGCTGGGACATAATGGCCCCGTTTGGTCGGTAGCCTTTAGTCCGGATGGCCAGCAGATTGTCACCACCGGCCAGGATAAAACCGTGCGCCTGTGGCAACGGGATGGTCGCCTGGTGAAAACCCTGACCGGGCATCAGGGGGCGATTTGGGGATCAGCCTTTAGCCCTGACGGGTCATTTTTCGTCTCAACCAGTGTTGATCAAACGGCGAAGGTCTGGGGCCGGACGGGAGTCCTGCTGCAAACCCTGAAGGGCCATGAAGGAACAGTGTGGGGTGTAGCCATCAGCCCTGATAGCCGTACCGTTGCCACGGCCAGTTGGGATCAAACCGTTCGCCTCTGGCAGATGAACCCCCTGATGCAGACCATGGATTGGCTTGAAGATTCTGTAACCGGTGTGGCCTTTAATCCCAATGGGGACAGGTTCGCTTCAGTGAAGCTAAATGGAACGGTGCAACTCTGGAGTCATCAGGGAGCGTTACTCAAAACCCTGGGCACCCACAAAGGGGAAGCCTGGACCGTGGAGGTGAGTCCCGATAATACCTACCTGGTCTCGGGTAGCTCTGACAATACCGCTAAGGTATGGAGTCCCGACGGGCAACTATTGCACACTCTGACGGGACATCAGGATGCTATTTATACCGTCGATATCAGTCCCGACTCCCAAACTATTGCCACCGGCAGCCTGAATGGCGACGTGAAGCTCTGGCACCGGGATGGCCGCCTGCGACGGGTCATAGAGACTCAGCAATCGCCTATCTTCAAATTAGAATTCAGCCCTGATGGTAAAACCCTCGCCGTTACCGGTACCCAAAACTCCCTCAGAATCTGGAATCTTGACGGACAACTCATTCACGATGTTGGCCATGATGGCACCCTGGCGGCCCTGGCCTTTAGCCCCGATGGTCAGTGGTTAGCCACCGCTGACGCCAACTCTGTGCAACTGCGAAGACAAAATGGAGAGATCATTCACACCATTACCGATCACCAAACGGCAGGCGGGCTGATGGGAGCGATCGCGTTTAACCCAGACAGCACTCTGTTTGCCGTCACCTCCCGCAATGACAATCTGAACACCTGGCAAATCGATCTGTGGCGCACAGACGGTACCCGGATTAACACGCTGATTGGGCATCAGAGCGAAGTTCGCGCGATCGCCTTCAGCCCCAATGGGCAACACCTGCTGTCCGGTTCCTTTGACAAAACCTTTGCACTCTGGAACATCGACCAAATCGGCAACCTGGATGAAGTCACCTTCGCCTGCGACTGGCTGTCTGATTATTTACGGACAAATGCAGATGTAACGGAAGAAGACAAAAAGCTTTGTCCTTAAGCATTCAATTCGGCATTGCTGATTGGAGCTGACAGGTGAACATCAGGAATGTAATTTGTCGAATAGCTCATCGTCTTGAAAAACCATCAGCGTACAGTCTGACGTGGGGAAAGCGACGCAGGGAAGAACATATCCCTGGTTTCTGAGATTCTCATCAATAATTCAGATCCTCGGGTGACTCATGCTGAATTGTGCCTGCCATAAGGAGTGCATCCCAGTTTTGCAGCCCTCACCCTAAATCCCTCTCCCAGAGCGGGAGAGGGACTTTGACTCCGGCTCCCCTTCTCCCATTTTGGGAGTAGGCCGTTGCTTGCTGTCCGAAGGACATAGGACGCGCGAAGCAGGGGTTGGGGGATGAGGGCAGACTTGCAAAACTGGGATGCACCCGCCATAAGTTTGGCAGAACAGACGGTACATCCCCCTTATTGACTGACAAAAGTTCCCCCAACCCCTCTCCTAGAGGGCGAGGGGTTGGGGGTGAGGGCGTACAACTTTTATCAGTCAATGAGGGGAACTGCACGGGGGGTTTGAAAGGTTGTGACAATAAATGAAGCTGTTTGATTAAGAAATAATGAATCTGAGATTCGCTGATTTTTGAAGGCTGGGCCAACGATTTTGTTCAGAGGACGAACAGTTTATCTCGCTCTATGGTTTCGTTATATTCCATAGAGAATATAAGCTAATCGGGGCTGAACACAAGATAACTCTCTATGGGATAAACCTATTGCATTGAGAACAGAAGCTAATGCGATGGGAGATGAATGATCTTCAGCGGGAATTAAAGCTGTTGGTCTATGAACAGAAGCTATTTCATTGAGAGATGAATGATCTTTGGGCTGAGATGAATGATCTTTGGTGCTGGTAGAACCTGTTCGAGGGTGAATAGCTTCTGTTCGGGCTTGAGATCAAGCTATTTAGGAGTAAATAGAACCTGTTCGGGGTTGAATAGCTTCTGTTCGGGCTTGAGATCAAGCTATTCAGGAGTAAATAGAACCTGTTCGGGGGTGAATAGCTTCTGTTCGGGCTTGAGATCAAGCTATTCAGGAGTGAATAGAACCTGTTACGCGGCTGGTAGAACCTATTGAGACTCTGGATGAAGGATCTACCGGGGTAACAGAACCTGATGGGCAAGGATGAGGACAAACTTTGGAGCCAGCTAAGCCTAAAGGGGACAATAAAGCTGATGGGATGCCGTAATGGCATAGGACAACATCGACGCCAGAGCCTAGAATATAGTCATTTACGGCGGCATCGCTGGCTATGAGCAAGGTATAGCTATGGTTCAGGCTAATCCTAAATTACTCAGCTTTGAGGAATTTATCGCCGATTATGGCGACGAGGATCGCTACGAATTGATTGATGGAGAATTGATTGACATGGAACCTACTGGGTTACATGAGCAAGTTATTGGGTTCGTGGCCCGGAAACTCAATGTTGAAATTGATCGGCTGGATCTGCCTTACACCATTCCCCACCGGTGCTTAATTCGCATCTCGGACGACACGGCCTTTCGGCCCGATGTCATTGTGCTGGACACGACTCAACTCGTCCATGAGCCCCTTTGGCGCACTCAGCCGGTGATCACCTCTAATGCTGCCATCAAACTCATTGCAGAGGTGGTCAGTACTAATTGGCAAAATGATTATGCCCGCAAGGTCGAAGATTATGCCTTGCTTGGGGTGCCCGAATATTGGATTACTGATTATTTGGGCCTTGGGGGACGCGAGTATATCGGCCAACCTAAGCAGCCTACCGTGACGGTTTGCAGCCTGGCGGGGGAGTTTTACAACAAACACCTGTTCAGACAAGACGACGTGTTGGTGTCCTCAACGTTTCCAGAACTGCGGCTTCAAGCTGGGACTATTTTTGCGGCTGGTCAATTGTAGCTTTGTTTCACCAGGGACAGACCCATAAGCCTGCCCCTCTAGCTTTTACTGGCTCCCTTGCTCCCTTGCTCTCTACTCCGTAGGCGTAATCCTACGGGTCATGACGCTGATGTATTCGCCGTTGCGCCCCGTGGGGATGGGTTCTACCCAGGCAATGCGTTCGCAGTACCTGAGCACTTCCATGCGGTTGATGGCTTCGATGACGGCGGCATAGTCGCCCAGCAGGATGTGGCAGAGCCGGTCGGGGTGGTAGGTGGACAGCTTGAACTGTGTGGAGACGGTTCGGTCTCCGGGGTTGTCGTAGGTCATACGGGTTTCTCCGTTTTCGGTTAAGGAAAACGGGGAACTTATCTAGCGGTCCCAATGAAGGTAAAACAAGACGCCAGATCTTAGAATGGCTTCTAGATCATCGCCAGCTTACCCGGTCTAAGTTGGGATGGTACAGGTGCGATTCGTTCTCTCGAAATGGGTCCTAGATCCAGGGAAGAGAGGCAAACTTACTGGCGTAAGTTTGATAACTCAATGGTTGTGAAGATGAAATTCCCTCCCTTCAGGTGGAGAAGTGACAGCATAGGCCCTTCGGTAGCGACTGGTCCACCCTTCGGGAAGTCTGACGCCTACAATCCGAAAAGCGGGCCTAAACGCGGGTAACTGCCAGCCGCAACGGTGGAATCCCTGCAAGCACAGTTGTCTAAGGGTACGCATAGGAAGAGACGAAAGGGCCGTTACCGACACCAGCTAAAGCGGCTGACAAGCTGTAGCCAAAAAGGCAAGGATAGATGGGCTGGGCAACTCTGATCGTGACCCAGAACCACCCCCGATAAACCCGGTCTACAGTCTCGCCCTACGGACAACGCCAAACGACCATTGGGAACGAAGTAACCCGCTATCCCCTCTGCCGGTCAGGTCGATAGGTCGGCAGCAGGAGCCCATCCGCAAGGGGGTAGTGGGCAGGATGATGTCAAAAGCTAATGCCTGGGGTAATACCCAGGATAAGCCAACGGACATCCGGCAAGCGAGAAGGTAAAGCTACTGAGTGCAGAACCGCGGAAATAGACCATCAGCTTAGGTCGTGCGTGGTTGGCCGTTGTAAGTCCACTTGAAGGGGTCGCCCATAGTTTGGTTGAAGTAGTCGATGAACTCCAGAATCCGCTGTTGCAGGTGTTCTACCGAGGTAAAGCTGCCTCGCTTGAGCAGACGGCGCACCAAGATGCTAAACCAGCATTCAATTTGATTTAGCCATGACGTGTGTTTGGGAATATAGAGGAAGGAAATCCGATGGCAGGTTTTGGCTAAAAACGCCTGTCGAGTGGGCATCGACTGGAGAATGCCAGATTTTCCTTTAACCCCCAGGTCGAGGTTGAGGCCGCAGCAGGCATCGACCAGACGCACGAGAGAGGCGGACTGGTGGGTATTGAGTTGGTCCACGATAAAGTCCCACCCGGCATCCGAGTCGGTTTCAATCGTCTGCGCGATATGGTTGGCAAAGTCATACTCGGTGCGAGTAGGGAGCAATGAGGGAGCGACCACCTGCCCCTGCGCTACGTCTCAGTTAGCAATCAAGCAGCAGGCTCCATGACGGATATATTCAAACTCCTGGAGTGTTACTTTGCCCGGTTGCATGGGATGGTCGGGAGCGGCCCGTTCCCAAGCGGGGATGCCGGTCATCTCGTCGGTACTGACGACATGAATCCCCTCCTGGTGCAGGTCGCAAGCATAGTGGTAAAACTCACACACCGTTTTGACTTGCTCGGCGAAGGTCTCGGGGTCGTCCGGTTCGGCATTCAGCCAATAGCGGTTGCGGTGGGGTTGAAGTTTAGCCTCCTTTTAAAAATCGCTCGACACTGCGAGCGGAAATCTGCTCGACGATTCCCCGACGCATGGCCTCCTCGGCTAACTCCCGCGGGGTCCACTCAGTGACGGGGACCCCTGCCGTTTGTGGATCTTCACAGGCCAAGGCCACAATCCGCACAACCTGCTCGGCACTAAAGGTGGCAGGGGTCCCGGGACGGGGACGGTCCATCAGAAGCGCATGGATGGGGTCGTCATGACTCCCCTGATCCTCAGCTTCATCGGCCTCATCCGGCAAGGTAGTTGCCGCCTCGGACCACCGATGCCGCCAGCGCTGAACCGTTTCCCGATTCACGTCAAGAGCCCGGGCAATCGCCGCATTGCTGTCCCCGGCATGAGCCTTCAACAGGATTTGCGCCCGGCGCACCAAGCGTTGCTCACTCGTGTGACTCCGCACGATTTTCTCCAGTACGGCTTGCTCTGAGAACGTCAACTGGATTGGCAGGGCAGTCGGACTTGGCATCATTCCTATCTCCGGAGGGGGCAGAACATGACCATGATTAATACTTATTCTGCCAGTTTTGTCACTGTTGGGTTACTTATGCGGGGCTGCACTCAGTCAAAGCATTTCAAAGTTTCGCCAAAGGGCTTAAGGAGGATTATGATGCCGTTAAAGCTGGGATGACGTTAGACGTGAGCAATGGACCAGTTGAAGGACAAAACAATCGGCTCAAGATGCTGAAACGGCAGATGTTTGGGCGAGCCAATTTGGAGTTGTTGGAAAAGCGGTTCATTTTGACCAGCTAAACGATTGCCATCTGGATGTGCACGAGTGATTTCTAAGCATCACCAAAAGTGGCCAAGAGCCCGAAGTTGATGCGATTTTGCATTTCGAGCATGTCCCCTGCAATGCGCATCGTAACCTTACCGCCAGCGGGAATGAGAAAAACACCCCAGGCCCCCCCGGACGTCCGCTGATTTCTCGCACGGGTTGGTGTGACATTTGTTGAGTAGCGCTTGCAGCCATGATTTGGCCTCAATATCTCTTAAGGGATATGAATCCCTTTAGACTTAGAGTGCCTCTTTGCAGGAGGTTTATAACGGATGATCATCACTCCCTGTAAGAAATTAATCGCCAAAACTCGATAGAGCGATTTTATCGGTAGAGAGTTGCTTGGCCCTGTCAAAAATATTACTCTTCTTCGTCGATAAATTCGGAAGAACCAGATTCCTCAGCAAAGACGATGGGCTTATCCATCACTTCCTCAATTTTCTTCAGTAGGGTCTTTTGCCTTGCAGCGAGGAATCCTTTAGGGTCGCCGTTCCATAGGTAGGTAGGTTCAATGGCGTGGGTTTTCAGGATGTAGTTGATGCCTTCGTAGGGGCTTTGGCTAATTGAGGGGCCTACAGCATGATCAGTATCAGTCGAGGGCCAGTGTGAGTAATAAAGTCTTCCTAAAACATTATATTTAAGCTCAATTCATACCTCAAACTGCTGTGCTAAAAGCTTCTGGTTCAATGTCACTGTTGAGGATGCCTTCTCCAGAGTCAGCACAGCATAACCATCAATATTGAGAATCCGCTGCAGGGACTGAATCACCTGCTGTAGATGAGCTGAAGATAGGTTAAGGCTCTTAGCCAGTGCTGTGAGACTCATTTGGTACCCATGGCGATCCAACCTCGCCAGAACATCTGTTAACAAAGCCTCTTCTGGCGCGAGACGGCCTGCCAGCTTTTTCTGGGCCTGGTAACCCGCTGATCCTAGCAACTCAGCTATCCACTGAGGTGGACCAGGAGCTGGCTCAGCTTCATTGGGACCGGCCTCAGGCTCAATCAGGCTAAATAATGGACCCAAATGAGCCTGGCTCGCTTCAGGCTGGGTTTGAGGTGCTTCTAATCGGTCCTCAAGCTCTGGCATGGACGTATTCCACCACAAAGGCTCATCAACAGGTGCCTCTACCCAACCATCAGGATAGTTCCCAGGGGTGCTGAGGACGGCGATGGGCACTACCATTTCCTGTGGGTTCAAGCCGCCGTGATACCCGGTTTTCTTGGGCTTGTAGCGTAGTTTCTCCGACCAAGGCGCAATCAACGCTTTTGACTCCGGGATAACAACCCGTTGTCCCTTAACTTTCAGTTCCTTGGCGTTTGGGGATTTGCCATTACTTCGCCAGCGTTCGCTGTCGCCTGCGGCCAGATGCTCCATGCCGCAATCTAAAACATGGCCATGATCGCTGACCAGGATAACTAACCGACCGGCGATTTTGGCCTCATAAAGTAAGACCGATAAGACTTTTAGCTCCTGTGGAGCCCACCGAACATCAATCTGCTCTCCTTTGGACAGGTAGTCATCCACGGCATTAAAGACGACCCCGACGACCTTGGTTTGAGGCTCCTTAATGGCTTCACGAACTTGGCTGGTCAGCCCAGAATCATCATTATCCTGTAAGGCTCCCTTATGGAACAGGAGTGGCGGATGTTTACTCTTTGAGGCTCTAACAAGGGCGCTATGAGAGGAAAAGCCCTTCTGCTCAGTCTTCTGATCGCCTGCCGTTAGCTTGCCGCAGAGTAAGCTGGTGCGCGATGTTTCGGTCACCGAGGGAATGGCTGCCAGCCCGCCCATGAGGGCAGAGGGTTGACCTACCTGAGTGATGGCTACCCAATCCGAGTCCTGTAAGTTCGCCATCAGTTCTCGGCACACGGCCACACTCATTCCATCGACCACGACCAGCAAGACAGGAACTTGCTCGGCCAAAGGAGCTACGACACCAGCCAGGATATTTTCGATGGGTAGGAATCCTTTCCCATCTGAGCCCACTTCTACCCAATTCTGGAGCAGCTTAGCAAACTGATGGCTCTGGCCTTCCTGAATATCAGTTATGCGGTCAAACAGCTTTCTGTACGCCTCTGACAGCTCACTAATAGAATCTCCATGTCGTAGAGAAAGCCTGGCCCAATCCACAAAGCCTCCCTCTTGCACATAGGACTGGATGGCCTGTCCTAGATCCTTAAAGAGTTCGGTTTGACTCTGGAGCGCCTGGATCAGCCAGCCAGCCAACCGGAAAGCCATGTCGCATCGCTCCACCCGTCGTTGGTACTGGGGATGGCTGACAAGCTCATGCTGCTTAATGGCCGAATAGGCTTCGGTTAGATGATCCAGGGTGCTCGCTTCAGGGGATGCCAGTAGCTTTTTCAGGCAAGCCCCAAACCGGCCTAGTCTTTGGGCAAAGCCCAGTTCAGACGTTAAGCTCAGGTAGGCAAATGCCTCGGCACCCAATTCTTTCAAGAGTTGGTCAAAACGCTGAACCAATTCCATCCGTCGGGCATGAGGTATTGAAGACGACTGAGTGGCTTCGGAAGCAGCATCGCTCCACTGCTTCATAATGGCTGGCTTAGGAGAGCTTCCCTGGAGGAACCTCTCTTCCAACTTGCCAATGGCTTTATCGAGCTGGCTCCCCACATCCGGATGGAAGATGACTTCTCCCACCAATCCGACCGGAACAGCATCAGGCAGTTCACTGGCTGCAACGCAGTCCAGAACAGATTGAGCTGCGGGGCCAGCCATTTCACAGAGCCATTGCACGGCTGCCTCGCGAAACTCTGGCGATGTGTTCTGGTATCGAGCGACATTATCGGAGTCTACAGACCATTCCAAGAGGGCCACCAGGTCTGGCCGAGGAGCTTCCAAGCCGATTCCCTGCTTCAGCAGAATCGGCCAGACGGTTTCGGCATCGAGGAACCCGCCGCTGACAGCCGGATATTCTCTGGCTGGCATCCAATCCAGCAGAGTGTCGGCTATCCAGTGGTGTTTGAGCAGGCGGGGATCAACCGACGAGGCTCCGAACAGGGACTTCGCGATCTGCCAGCTATTGATAGGGAAGAAGGTGTGTTTCGCCAGACGCAAGAGGATATCCTGGTCAATGCTTTGCTCATCCAAACCCGTAATGAGCACTTTCACTGCTCCCTCAGCAGCAGGTTCCCGGAGCGCCAAGCGCAGTGCCAGGGGGGAGTCGCACTGGTAGACCAGGTACAAGTCACCGCCATCCTCCCGTTGTTGTTCCCCGGTCCAGCGTCCCTGGGTACGAATCCCAATCGCTTCGTAGGAGGATGAGGATTTCTGCCGAATAGCAGCAACCTGGGCTTTGATTTGGCTGAACGTTGGTGCGGCTGCGGTCACTAGTCAGTTTCACCTTCTTCGATAATCCAGCTCAGACTCAAGCTGATGGTCTGAGCAGCAGTGATGCTTTCCTTCAACTCTACGATAAGATCTTCAGCTTCTTCGATAGATAAATTGACCGCCGTATCTTCTTTCACGACCCGCTTGCCATGAGGTTTATCGGTAGATGCAGGTTGCGTAGGCGTAGGAGTGACAGGTGGTTTAGATGGAGGTGGATTATCAACGGGTGGCGAAGTTGGGGTGGCAACCAACTTATCAATTAATTGCACTGCCCTTGCCTGCGCCTGCTTTAAGGCGCTTCCCAGAGCAATGACGTGTTCATCACTATTGATAGCTTGGTTGACCGCTTCAGAAATGCTTTGAGCTTTAGCCTGCTTGTCATCGCTAAGTTTTTGGATCGTGGCAAAAATATCCCAGCTTGTACCATCTAAAGTGCCAGTCAAACCTTGGGCGTTACTAAGGCATTCACCCATCGCGGTCGCTGTTGTCGCAATTTCAGCACTGGTGAGAACTGAAATGACCTCATCCTCTGGTTTTGCCTTCATCCGTTCCACCAGAGCGGCGGTGGCTCTGGCTGTCGTTAGCCTATCGCCATTGGTTGAGAGCCCCAACCGGCTGATCACCTCCTGCAGTTTAGAGACGTAGTTCTGGCAAGACTCAACCGTATTGACTGACTTTTCTCTGACCCTACGCTCTAATTCCGCAACGGTGCTGGCTTTACACAGCGGGGAAACGGAGACCTTGAAAATATCATTCGCGAGTCGAACGGCAGTCTCCCACTGGTCTTTATCCGGTAACTTTTGTTCCCGCAGCTCGCAATCAGTGGGCAGATTCTTGAGGGTAGGCTCAAACGGTTGATTGTGGCGGTAGAACGACCGGCTCGTCTGGTCAGCGTAAGCCAGGATGACTAAGTTTTGGACCTCGGCAGGCAGTCCCATTGCCTTAGGTTCATCAATCCAGCGTCTGAGCTGACCCACCTGGATGGCTCCACCGGCTTCTGCGCTTTTGCGGTTGAAGTGGTTTTTCCAATGCTGTCCCAAAACGAAGTGAGTCGCATCCTGGCCCATTTCCCCAAGCAGGAGCGGGTTGGCAATTTGTCGGACTAATCCCCGTAGCCCTTTATCGACTTCTGCACGTCCTTGAGGATCTTGAACCGCCTGGCCCACAACGCTGTAAACCTTGTCCAGATTGCTGACTCGATTGACATCAGCTTCAAATTGAGGGGCTGCGGGGAACTCATGCTCTAGTGCTTGATTCAGCAATCCCGCCATTGCCGCTGCCAAATTAGCCGCCGCCGGAGGTCTGAGTTCCAGGCCAATCCGTAAGGAGACAAACTGCTCGTTAGCTTCTAGGGGATGGGTCTGGTCAATGGAGTCTGGAAAGCTGTTACTGATGCCATAGACCGCATCCATGTGATTCTGGAACTGTTGCCGCAGGATGCTGCGCTGGTTCTCTAAGAGAGATTTAGCGGTTTGCTTGTCTTGCGGAGAAAGATGAGTCGCGTATTCCGAAAGCCGGTCGCCAGACAGAACGTGGTTGAGGGTGACGAGCTTACCGAGATCGGTCTGAACGTCTTCACTGAAGAATCTGGGAATCCAGCAAATGGTTTTAGTGCCATCAGCTCGGTCTTCTAGAAATTCTTGAATACGAGCGAGGTCATCTTTGGGGTTACGCCCTGTCTCGTCAAAGGGAAAGTCAATAATCAGCTTCCAATTTTCCTCAAAATTTTCAAAGGAAAAGTCAGACAGCTCGCGAATATTCATGAATAGTATCGTGCAGGTGCGCTTGGTGTTTTTCCAGGTAAAGCTGTAAGTACATTCAGTTTCATCACTTGCAAGGCCAAGCTGAGCAAAGACCATCTCCCGCATTAACCTGATGCGGTTGCCGCGATTATCAATCCCCTCGGCCTGCCGCAGAATAGTATCGGTATCAACCCCGGAAAGCTGCACTGAAATAGAGGGATTCGTAGTATTTTCTTCGCCAATGCGAATTTCACCCACGCTACCAGCCCAGTCTCGGCAGCGTCGCAGCACTTCCCCTGCTTCTCGACCAGGGATAGGAGAGCGAATGGTGCCATGGTTCAGCGCAGCCAATCGCTCAGCATTTAGCCCACGTAGGGACTCAACTTCAGGGACTAGAGCCGACAGCAGGAGCGTCTTCACTAACCGATCATCGTTGCGGAAGGCAACCCGTTTGGGGTCATCAATCGGCAGTTTATCCAGGTCTTCTCGCTTGCCGTGCTGTTTTTCGAGAATCGGTAGCAGCTTGAGGTGGTATAAACGTTTGGCGTTATCGAAGTGGATGGCCATGTCGGGGCTAAAGGCTTCATCTCCATGGGCAACCACATCAAACAGATCCCCAACTGGGACAATATCGCCGACGGTTAGATAGTCCCGCTGATCCACCAGGAGCTGCATCATCACCTTGAGAGCGGTACGTTCCCGCTGGAGCACGCTGGATACCGCAATCAGGGTTTGGACAAGGGCCGGGCTGAAGGGATAGACCTTGCGGAACATCTCCCGGTCTCCCTCGCTGGTCAGGAGAATGTTCATCACCGCTTCCCGGACTTTGGTCGCCTGCTCAAAGGAGGCATCTAATTCTTCACGGGCGGCATCGCTCTTACACTTGAGTACCCGCTTTTCTGCAATAGCGGGCAGGTTGCGGTCTTCCAGGGTAATGCGGTGGAAGCGGCCTTCCCAGTGCTTGAGGGCATCGCTGAAGTTAAGTTTTTCGGCTCCTGGTACGGCATCCCCAATCAACTCGCTCAGGTCGCGCTGACGGGCCACAAAGCTGATGATGGGAATGGGCCGATCTGCCATCTGGGCTTCGACCAGTTTGGAGAGTTTCTGGCCTTCCCGGTGGATGAAGCTCAAGTCGGTGGCCCGACTTGCTAGCCAGAGGATGAGTTCGTCCAAAAACAGGATGAGAGCGTCATAACCCAGGTTGTGGGCATGGCGGCTGATGACGGATAACCCAGTGTCTAGAGACACGAAGGCTTCTTCCTGACCCTCGGTCTGAATGTTGTAGGACTGGAAAAACTGTTTAACCAGGTCGCTAATGAGCTGAGACCGATCTTCTGATCCAGGCGGCTCTTGAATAGCGCTATCAAATTGTTCGGCAGTCCATTCTCCTTCCAGTTCTCCCCAACCGCTATCGGAGGTTGTGGCTTCGCTGAGGGCGGCAAAGAATTCGTCATCACCCAGGCGCTCCCTGAGGGCCTGAGCGTCCTTAAACAGCCCTTCGGCTAAATACACACCGGGAATAGGTGCCTTAGGGTGCTTACGACGGATGTAGTCAACGTAGCCTCCCAGGATGCCAGATTCCATACTGATGGCCCCAATCATGTGGTAAGGCACCAGGAGGAACTTCTTCCCGTCGATCCATTCGTTGTGCTTGGTGATGACCGGAGCCAGTTCTTTGATGCCTTTGGCCTCTGGGATGCCTTGCAGGATCAGGTTGAGGACGGCCATGAAGTGACTTTTACCGCTACCAAAGCTGCCGTGGAGGTAGCTCGCCTTACTGCTGTTGCTCTGAAGTGAGCTACGGATGAAGGTCAGCGCATTGTCGAAACAGTCTTTGAGTTCGGGGGTGACGACGTATTGCTTTAAGGTCTGCTCAACCTGGTTGACGCCCTCAGTCAGGCGCAGGACGAAATCGCCCTTTTGGACTTGTTCCGGAATCTCGATTAAGTCTTTGATAAGGGTCATGCTCTACAACCGCCGTTCTTCAAACCTGCTGAACTCAAAAGCTAGCGCCTTTGAACCGCTAACTTATCTTTTTTGTCTGCAGTAAATGTACCCATTACCAGACATCTCTATGCAGTTCGCAGCAAGATGCCAGAGCCTAGCTTCTAAGCTAGCTCTGATCACTATGTATAGCGAGTATTTCTCTGGGCGGTGGGGAAGTTTACATCAGCAAACAACCAATTTTGTGTAAAGAATGCGTGAGAAGACGCAGCTACTAATGGATCTAGTGGATATAGGACTGCTTGCTGAGCCATCTATGTGTTCTTGATCACACTGTACTGAATCTCGAACGTGTACCTGAGCAATCAAAACCATAGAAAAATGTCAGTACTCATTGACCAGGTACTGTGGCCAATAACACATTGGTTGGTTTATCATATCTTCAAATTTCCGTTGACAAACGCGAAATTTGTATTAAAAGGCACATCTAACTGAGGAGATGGCTCATGGAAACTGGTGAGTTTGGTCAGCAGCAGAATTTCGATGAGCTTGTGTCAAATAGCACTCCAATCGTTGGAGGGGATTCTGCCAACGTACAACGCGATGCCTTTGGCAATCCTTTAAGTGCCGGGCCAGAGGCAATGATGAGCTACGACGCTCTTCTGGGTGGAGATATTGCCGCTGATACCCAGGAAGGTTCCACATCTGCAGGTGGTGCGGGAGACACAACTGTACCTTCGAATCGTCATATACAGCCGGTGTATGGCGATGAGTTGATTACGAATATTCCGCCTATAGACGCAGCGATTGATAAAATTGCCTGGGCACATGACACTCTTGCTCAAAAAGGGGGAGAACTGGCTGAAGATGCGGTTCCCATGCTGCAGCAACTCCGCACAGATGTTACCGACAAGGTTCAAGATTTGAAGGGCAAGGCGGCAGACAGTTGGAACTCACCTACTAATCAGTATCGAATTAACTTCGAAGAAGATATCAACGAACTTAAAGGCATCGTTGATGAAGTGGTTCAAAGTGACCTGGTTCAGAGAGGGCTTAAAAGTGCGGATCAGGCTGTCAAGTCAGCGTTTGAAAAGATCAAAGATGTTCAGTTTGGTTCTGAAATCCTGCAGAGGCTTTTCACTCCTGTTGCCGAAGGCGCTATAGATTTACTTTCTGGTGCAGCATTAGAAGCCAAGAGCGGCGGTGGCCCTACTATTCCTGCTGATGCGAAAGAGTTTCAGGGCCAGTGGTATACCTGGCGGTCATATCAGCTTCAACCAGGGGATACGCTCAGTAATCTTGCTTTGGAAATGCTGGGAGATGGCTCTAGACCTGCCTATGAATTTATTGCCGAACACAACGGCATCCAAAACCCCGATAAAATCTATGCCGGATTAACCATTGAACTGCCATTTGCTGTTAGCTACGGGAAGAGCCAGCCTAATGGCAGTAGCAATGGCCAAACTACGCAAAGCCAGGCTTCAGAGTGGCAGACTTACACAGTAAAGAGCGGAGATACCCTAAGCGGCATTGCAGCCCAATTTATGGGTGATAGCTCGGCAGCGGCTTATAACTCAATTGCCGAGCACAACGGTATTACTGATCCCAACAGAATCTATGCAGGCCAGGTCATTGAGATCCCCAGATCAGGAAAAGGCACCAGCTCTAATGCTGCAACTCCTGTCAGTAATGTCGCTAATGAGTCTCAGTCTAATGCGTCTGCATGGCAGACCTATGTAGTCCAGAGTGGGGATACCCTAAGCGAAATTGCAGGCCGATTTATGGGTGATAGCTCGGCGGCTGCCTATAACCTGATTGCAGAACACAATGATATTACTGACCCCAGTAAAATTTTTGTTGGTCAGGTACTTGAAGTGCCTGGTTCAAGAGGTTCCAATTCGAGCGCTGGGTCTAGCATCAGTAGCGTTCGCAACAGTGAGTTAGCTGGCTTATCGAGCGATGACTGGGACCGTCTCAGCGGAGACAATACTCGTTTTGACGGTGCCATTTGGGGGGGTGAGAAGGATGAGCGAAATCTCACCCCCGATGCCGTTAAGCAGGTTTATGACGACCTATCAACGGCTCTGTTTGGTCAACGATACAAAATGACGGCAGGCTACCTGTACGACCAGAGCTACTTCAACGGCAGAGGCACGTGGCACGCGGGTATTGATATTGATGCTCCTGACGGTACTGCCGTAAAGTCGCTCACTTCAGGCACCGTTGCCTGGGTCTGGGAGGGGGGTTCTCGGGGCGACTTTATCGCCATTAAAGGCGACGACGGACGCGAATGGGTTTACGGGCATTTGCAGGATAAGGGTGGATTTTCCACAGGCCAGAAGGTGAATGCAGGTCAGGTAATTGGGCAGATCGGCAATCAGCAGGATGCTAGCCACTTGCATTTAGAGGTAAGAACCGGTGGCGGCTCTACCGGTGGAGCCCATATCGACCAGGATTTCGTGAGAGATGTAACGATGAGCCCGCTACAGGCGTTTTATGAGCTACAGCCTGAGCCTAAGGGTAGCTACGAAGAAAACTTTGATGCGCGTATTTATCAGGATGGAGCGGATACTCTGAAATCAGAACCCAAAATGCAGGGTAGCTATGAACAGGACTTCGATGCCAGAATCTATGAAGAGGGCTCAGATTTCCAAGCGTCGGCTAGTGAGCAATTAGATTCTAATCAATCAGGATTAGAATCTAATTCTGAGAAAAAGCGAATCAGTGAGAACAGTTATATACAAAATTCCAATGAAACTTTGTACAGTTATGTTGTCCCAGATAATAAATTAGAGGGTGTAGGTAATTTCTTCAAAGGGCTGGTTGGGGTAGATACTGGAGAAAGAGACACCATCTTAGTTACTTCAAGCGCAATATTTATAGACCAAATTGAAAATAACGTCAGTGGTAATTCTTTGGAGGTTGCCATTCGTGCATATAATCCGCATCCAATTGATGCACTTGTCGAAATTTACAACGAGCAAGGAGAGCTGGTCGATATTGCTTCAACAATCAATGCCAATAAATTTCATGAGAGTCTTCTAGATGCTTCTTGGGATGCATTTTCCGGATATTTCGATGGTACTCTTGCACGAGGTTTTACTGATATCAGGAATTCGACTCAAGCAACAGAGCTAGATGTCACATTACAATCAGGGCAAAGACTTGATATTGCAGTCAATAGCGAAGCTGCACAACTTTATAATGCAATCGCTTTAGTCGTGGATGCAATCAAGTATGCGCCGGACCTTTTTGAAAAAGTCAGCCCATCTTTAACCTCCGAGTTAATGAATCAATTCAACCCACTTCGATTGGCGAGGACTACAAAAACCTTAATGGCAAAGGAAGGTCTAGAGATTGTTAGAGACACCACAATCAACTCGATCAAAGAAAGTTCCGACTGGCGGGATTTCCTCTCCTCCGAGGGCTTTATTAATTTAGTCTCCTACATCATGAATGATGTTTCGTGGGATATGTCTAAGGAGATGGGGAAACATGTTGCTGAGAAGTTGATTGATATAGGAGTAAATAAATTGAATCCTGTTTTAGGAAAGGTTCAAGAAAACTTATACTTTACCACAAAAGGTCTGAACATTGTCAGGCGGTTTGACGTTATGCAAAAGATAGCTGCCGGTGATATTCAGTCTGCAAGCTTTGAAATAGTTGAATGATGTGAAAGAGACAAAACCCTGCTATAACTCTCAGCCTGGGCAGCATAATTTAGTCTTTTCTGAGGACTCAATTTTGAGTGGTTGCTCATTTACAGATCTCAACTGTTGAACATAGCAACTGCTCTGAGCTGGCTGTCGCCCTCATAGAGGCAGCGTCATAATTTGATTAATCCACTCTTCGGCGGTGGAGGCTTCCCAGATCAAAATTAGCGCCTCAATGGCTTCACCCATCGGCAGGCTCTGGGAGACCACCAGGACACCGGCACTCTGTTGAGCCAGCACAAACTGCCCAAACTCAGCGGGCATAGTCTTTCGGTCGTGGGTAACGCGAACTCGGCCCTGACGGGCAGCCAGAGCCAGAACCTCGGCGTCTTTGAGGCCCTCTAACCCGGCCTGGTTAGCTGACCAGAACTCTATACCTGGCTGCTTGCGGATGACGCCAGTTATGGCCTGCTTGAGATCAGCATCGGCCTGAAAGCGCACCTGGGTCATGGCGCTTCCGTTTGCCTGGTTTGAGCGGCCTTGAGGCTCTGATATAGCAGCGGGCTTTGCTGGCGACAGGTTTGCTGTAGCTGGTCAAATTCGGTTTCTCCGGCAGCCAGGTAGTCGTCAATGAGGTCACGATTGGCCAGGTAAAAGGTAATGCCTCCGTAGACCTGCTCTAGAGACAGCAGCGGAAAGTTCTGGGCAATGCTTTCTGGAGATTCGCCATTGAGGAAGGCATGTACCACGGAATCCAGAGATACACGAGTCTCAGCGATCCAGTAGCCGTTGTCGCGTTGCTCAACGTAGGGTTTGGTGGAAAGTGGGGTGGTGGTCATAGGGAGACGGATTCAGAGAAAATAGAAGGTCACGAAGAACCATGATGAACAAGACTCAGCCTACAAATTATCTGCGCTTTCTCCCTTTTTTGGCGGGTGGCTCCCAGCTCTGAATTTCCTCGATGGTGAGGTTAAGCTGCCGGGCTTCGTCTTCTACAAAGCCTGCGATGTAGTCGCCCATTTTCAGGCCATAGGCGGGGTCTAGCTCGTTGTGCCACTGTTTGAGCCAGGGCAGTAGCTCAATGAGCCCGGCCAGCAGGGGAACTAATCGCGGGTCGTCGCTGCCGCCGACTTCTTCTTTGATGTAGACGAAGTAGGTGCTGATGGCCAGAGCCAGTTGCAGGTGGTCGTAGCCAGCCCAGGCGATGACAGGCTGCCCGTCGGGGCCTTCGCAGTGGGGAAAGCTGACCCAGCGCTCTTTGGGCACGTCGAGTTTGCCGCGTAGTTTCCAGTAGTGGGTTTTCTGGAAGTCGCTGGTTTTGTATTTGGGTGGCACCGGGATGTCGCCCACTTCTTTAGCTTTGAGGTTCTTGGCGGCGGTGGCGTCGAGGTGGTCGGGATGGTCTTTGGGGAGTTGGGTGCGGGCGTCTATGGCGTCTTCCTGGCGCTGGAGTTGCCAGGTGTGTTCCCAATCCTGGCGTTTGCGAAGGCCGGAGGGCTTGTAGCGCAGAATGGGAAGGAGGGGAACCGATTCGTCATCGACAAGGGTGTTGACGAGGCTCAGCACGTCGAAGGCGGGGTCTTTGGTATAGAGTTCGCCGACTTGCAGGAAGTCAGGATCTTTGCGGGCGATGTCGGCGAGTTTGACGGTGGAGATGAGGGCCGGGTCGGTGATTTGGGCGGTGATTTCTCCGGCATCGTTCATGCGGCCATCGAGGTCAAAGTAGCTTTCTAATCGATTCAGCAGCCAGGTTTGCAAGGCGCGCTCTAGCTGCGATTCCCAGGGTTCGGTGTTCCAGCGGCGTTTGTATTCGGGCTGCTCGATGAGGCGAATGTTTTTGTCGGTTTCGATGAGTTGAATGCGGCGCTCAACGAGTTGTTTGTAGTCGTCGGGCCAGTGGTCGGGCAGTTCAGTAATGGGGGTAGACCGATGCCGCTCGAACCAGGTGGTTTCTAATTCACCTGCTGCCATTTTGCGAGCCATGATGATTTCAAAGGCTCTTTGTCCGAGCTGAATAGGAAATGGATCTTTTGTATAAACAAGCTCATCATCTAACAAGTTATATAGCGTGTAGCACTGCCAATCCAACTCTTCTTGAAGGAAAATCATCTTCTCTAAAAGAGAAAACCAATCTTCTTTGCTAGATTCAAGTTTTATATTTGGCGATTCCCTATAAAGTTCTCGTGATAAATCGTCTAGATCAGCCGATAATTTGTGTGGTTTTCCAGAGGGCAGGGGGAAACCTTTTAATTTTGTCCCATTGTATTGAAAAAAATCTTCGAAGGGATTGGTTCTTTGTCTTGCACCTCTTTGATCTACCGTGCTGCCTTTGTTATGACAAATTTGCTTTAACCAAAAACAAGAAGTTGAACTATTGAGAAGCCCTAGAATCCCAACATGAGAATCTTCTGAATCTGTTTTTAGTTTAATGACTTGCACTGTGTTTTTGAATATCTTTCCACCACGATCAAGATAAAAATGATTATGGGTAGCCACCTCGCCAAAAGCCAAACTAAGAGGTGTCCTAAGTTTTTCTGCTGTTAATCGTCCAAATTCGTACCATTTTAGCCCTGTTTCAACTTTTGTTTTCCCAGCAAACATTAAACTGTTAGAAAGTACACTTCGAGCGTGCCAAAGATATTGAATGACAGGCTCTGATAGCTCTTCTTTAATAGGCTGAAAATCTTCGGAGTATGGAAAAGCACAAGCATCGCATTCAAATAGAATCCAGTCTCTGATAGCATCTCCGACAACCATAATTCTAATGCTTCTGTCAGGTATTCTTGCTCTTCTAGCAGCCTTGTAAGGAAGTAGAAAAATACCATCCTCCATCGGGAATGAAGTAATTCCTATGGAATCAGCTTGATTATCTAGGCAATCTACTCCTGATTTATCTAAAAAGACTTTAAGTTCAGCAGCACCGCCGCCGCCAATTGACCAAGGATGTACAGAAAAAATCTCCCTTTTTGAATCTATGACACTTATGAATTCACTCTCTGATCCTTCTACATCTACTTGATCCAAAATCGCTGACCACACTACCCCCTGGGTCGGTTCTTCTGGTGTACTAGGTTCTCCCCGAATGCCCATCACCGTGCGAATCGTACTGGCAACCGATTCACGGTTTCGCCCAAACAAAATCACCGTCGGCGTCCCATGTCCCGGGATATAGGCCCCGCTGGTATCAATCACATGGGTCAAATCCACCTTGGGGAAAAATTCCTCAATCAGCTTCTTGCCAAACTCCCGCTTCATAAAGCTGTTGGCTGTAATCTGCCCTGTAAAGCCCCCCAGCACCGCAAGCTGAAAAATTCGCTCCATAAACGGCACCGCCAGCGAATATTTCATGTAACAAGATTCATATCGCTCTTTGTAAGCCACTTTCAGCGCCTTATCCTTCGGCACAATATACGGCGGGTTCGCCACCACCGCGTGATAATGACCGGGTATCAAAATCCCCATCAATACCCGCATATCTTCAATGGAGTAGGTGTGCGCTTCAGGATCAACTCCTTCAATAGCAATCTGATGCCAGTCTCCATGAATGAGCGAATCCCCACAGGCCAAGTTCAACGGGAAATCCCGCGCATCCTTTAACTCTTTTTGGTTCGTCGCCTTCATTGCCGCCAACAGCAGCCGAAACCTGGCAATGGCCACGGCAAAGGGGTTTACATCCACCCCATGTACCGACTCCAGCGCCCGCCGCGCCAGCTCCTCCACATTCGTCCCTGGCTCTTTTCGCTGCCACCGATCCAACAATCGGTGAAACGAACCCAGCAAAAAGTGACCACTCCCACAGGCCGGGTCAATCATGCGAAAGTCGCTGAGGCCAAACTCCTCCACCGCTGGCTCCAGGGTGCGGTCGAGAATGAACTCCTCCACGAAAATCGGCGTTTGCAGCAGGGCGTACTTCTTCCGTGCCGCCTCAGATAAGTCCTGGTACAGGTCGCCCAAAAAGCGGGTATCCCACTCTGGGTCTGTAAAGTCATGCACCAGGGCTCCCGTATTGGGATCAATCGCCTGAAACTGCTTCAGGATATCCCCAGCCGCATCTCCACTCAGCCAGTTGGGCAGATCCCAGATCAGGTTGCCTTCGCCCAAAATCTCCTGCGCTCCCGGTAGCCTGGCGAGTTGCCGAAACATCCACAACAGGTATTCCCGATCCGTCTCTGTCGGGTGCTCCCGGAAATACAATTCGTGCTCATCCCGTGCCCGTTGCAAGTTATCTCCCGGTCCTGAGAGCCTGGGAGGGCTCACCAGGCCGTTGTCTTCCAGAAACCTGGCAAAGGTGGCGCTGAGCACCCAGGCTACTGCTACCTGAGTCTTGTAGTCGCTGACCCACTGGTTAAAGTTTTGAGCCGTGCGTTCGGCCTTCTTAGCCTTCTGGAATTCCGCCTTTAGCTTCTCTCCCACTTCTGGCACCTCTGGGGAGTCGATGCGCTCCTGGAGGTCGTTCTCTAGCTGGCGTACCAGGGTTTGCAGGTCAGAGAGAAGTTGCGTGCGGTCAATCATGCTGGCTGAAGCTGTGTTTACTGTGGCTCCATCCTAAGCACGATATTTGGGGAATGGCGGGACTGTAAGATTTCGCCAATGTTTGAAGCTTTTAACCAACAGTTCTGGCCATGGCAAAGTCTCACAGCACATCGCTTTGCGTTACGACTGCGGCCCGATGCCCATTCCGCAGCCACTTCTCCGGTATCCGAGCCCGCTGTCCCGGACTCAACAACGGCACCGCCTGCCCTTCAACCACCGCCTGCTGGTCATTTGGCACCAACACCCACAGCCCAGGAATCCCGTTCTCTCGGCCAATTTGCTCCCGCAGTCGCTCCAGTAGCGTCATCTGCTGGTAGCGGGCCAACAACCCCGGATATATCAGCAGAATAGTCTGCTCCGCCTTCAATAGCTCAGCTTCCACCAATGGCATCGCCCGACCCACCAGGCGCATCAGCTTATCCCAGTTGCCTTCATGGGGCGTAGCATCCGCTTCCAGAACATTCTTCCAAACCACTCCAGCATCGTCAGCCACTCGGCGCAGGCAGTCTAGAAACAGCCCCTCATAGTCCACCAACTGCACCGGAAAACGCCGCGTCAGTTCCTTTCTGGCCCGTTGATACTGCTGAGGATTCACCAGCAAAGCCAGGAAAGAACCATCCTTAATGCCACGCTCTAGGCGCTCCTCAAACTGCCGGGCATCGGCAATCTCAGGGGTCATCTCTTCAGGCGCAAGCTGTCCCGCTGTTGTAGGCAACCGGCTCATCGACGTGCTGCTGGTAATTGTGGCCCATTCGCGGACCCGACTTTCATAACCTCCCTGGCCTCCACAGGCTTTGGGGTTCCAAACCAGCGTAGAAGCCACAGACTGTATAAGATCATCTAAACTAGGACGCTCGGGCAGCGGTTCCGCTTCGGGATACCGGCTCTTAACCCGCTCCCGAATCTGCCGCTCAGAAAGTACAGAGACGCCATAAAGGGCTCCCTGGGCCAGGCGCAGGGCTCGTTCAGCGTCCATCCCCTTCGGATAAAACTCCAGCCGACTGGAGAGCGCCGCTTGATGGGACGCTGCCGCCGCCAGCCGCAGCAGTCGATTCTCAGCCAGAGGCAGGGTTCCCGGCATGGGTACCTCTTGCAGTTGCTGTAAGGCTCGCTCTGGCGACACTAGCGGGTCTGCCTCAGCCAGTTGATCGGCCAAATCACCAACCTGACGCCCGTAGTTCAGCAGCTCTGGCTTAAGCCCGAATAGCACTTGGTCCCGGTCCCGCCGAATCAAAAACCGAGGATTGGCGAGGGACCGTTCTACCTCCACCGCCGCCCTCAGTACCGCAAAAGCCCGTCGAGTACGGATAGGCTCATCCTGCACAGACCCTCGGGCTGCCAGTACAGCGGTAGCTAACTCCTCCAGGGACATGACCCCGCCCGCTCGCTTGAGCAGGTCGATCAAGTCTCGCCGGAATTGGGTAATTGCGGAATCCTTAGCCCACCGCTTTTGGAACTTGCTCACGAGCTGGCCAATCCGCGCTCGGGATAAGTCCAGGTGGCGAGCAATCTCCGACTGGCTCGGCCAGGGATCAGCTAAATCAGCATCGAGACAGAGCATGGCATCCAGCATTCGATGCACAGACTCGCCTTCTTTATTGCTGGTTTTCGTGATCCGCTGCACCAGAATGTCGACGCTGAGCTGCCGGGCTGCATCATCATGCTCCAGGGACTCCTCATCGGTACCCGCATCGCTGGGAAGCCCCAATCGGTCCTTTAGAATGCCAACCGCTGCTCGAATTTCGCGGCGGGTGAGGTTACCCACTCCCCGCAGCCGCGCTAGCCGTCTGGGAGGAGCCAGCAGCAAGTCTTTAACCGTCAGAATATTAACCAGATCGAGAGCATTGGTGGCCCTTAGTCCTAAGCCCAGCTCCTGGATGGGGGTTTCAAAGTCTGCATCCGCCAGCAGTTCCTCCAGAGCCGATGCATCATCCGTATCTAACAGCGCACCGGGTTCATCAATGCCTTCAAAGCAGAGCCTCCAACTCCGTAGCATTTCCTCGGCATTATCAAACCGCTCTTCAGGATTACGGCGAAAGGCTTGCTGAAAGAACCCCACCAGCCGGTCTCGGAGGTTCACATCAAAGAGTTCGGGCTCAAGGGTGATCTCACAGTCCAGATAGGACGGATCGGAGGCATCATCCCCCCAGGTGGGTATGGTGCCAGTGGCCATTTCGTAGATGGTAACGGCGGCGGCATAGCGTTCGGCGTGCAGATCCCAGCGAGGAGGCTTACGCAGGGACAAGAGGGGGTCTAAGTAACCAGTTGTACCCGCACGAATATTGTCTAAGGGAGCGCGGGATAGCGAAAAGTCGAATAAGACCAGATGGAGCTTGTCGGCTCGGCCAAGGTGACCGATGGCAATGTTATCGGGCTTGATGTCGCGGTGGTTGTACCCTTTTTCTTCCAGGTAGTTGATGGCTCCCAGGAGGTCTTCGCCAAACCGCTGGAGCAAGTCAATGTGGAGACGCCCTTCTCGCCTCAGGCGCTGGCCCAAGGTTTCGATTTGGTTCTCGCCGCTCTTTCTGACCATGACCGGCTTCATCAGCAGAGCCGAGCGGTTGCCAATCTCGATATGCCCCTCCAACTCAACAATGTTGGAATGCCGGAGTTCCTTAAGAATCTCGGCTTCCGTATCAATTTTGGTGTTGTGGTCCGGATCATTCGCGACTTTGAGGACTAAGTCCTGTCCCTGCTGATTCACCAACAGGCCAATGGAGGAAGCGCCTTGACCCAACCGCTTGAGGACGGTGTAGTTACCTGGCAGTACATCGCCCTTTTGGGCATCATTGGGGTTCTCGACTAGAAGGTTTTCGGGGGCGGTCAGGTCTTCCTCAACCAAATCCAGCCCGGCCAGGAAGTCGGTCACCACCTCCATCCGGTCGTTCACGATTGGGTTGGTGCTTTCTTTGATCAGGTTTTGCAAGCTCTCTGGAGCACCGTTGAGGACCGCACTGATTTGAAGTCCTTTGTTCTCCCGCAGCTTCTCAGCCAGTTCAATGCCATTCGCGGCTGGCGGCACCCCTGAAAAGAGCAGGAAGGCAATGGCTCCCAGCGAGAAAATATCTAAATGCTCCCCAATAAAGCTGACATCGGTGCGGAACTCAGGAGCCAGGTAAGCGGTACTGCTATCGTCCAAAAGCTGATCTACATGGGAAGTGGCGGTCACCTCCTTGGTTGCTCCCGCAGACACAGACCCCGCCCGATAGCCCAATTGCCAGTTGTAAACCTTGATCTTGGGATGACCAGGACGAGGTTCAGTCACCAGGATGCTGCGTGGGCTCAGGTTGCAGTGAATGGTGCGCTTTTCATGGGTAAAGCTGATGACCTCGGCAATTTGCCGCATCAGGTCGAGACGGGCATCGACGCTCAAGGATTCCTGACGTTGAGCCAGGTAGTGGTCTAGCCGAATCTCGGTCGGATCATGCTCTAGGCTTAGGGCTGGACCCAACTCATGCTCCACCAAGTCGTAGGACCGAATGATACCTGGATGTTGTAGGGTATCGAGAATTTGAAACTCTCGGTTGGCGGCACGTTCAACAATTTCCCGATCTGCCTTAGACGCTTCCCGCCGCACTAGATAAAGCCGAATGCGCCGTACTTTGTTGGGCAATTTGGAGTGGGTCGCTTTCCAGTCCTGGTAGCCTGGTCCTTCTTCACCTTCCATCGGACCATCCAGAACATAGTCGTTCACCTTACGAGAACGCTGGGAAGGCCGAATCCCGGCCTGGTCCATGGCCTGGGCAATCAGACGACTGATGGGACGACTGTGAATATCCCTGGGATGCGGTTCCAACCCGTCACACTCCCGCCTCATGATGGCCGCCATAATGCCAGGACGAGCAGAAGAATTGCCGTCTTGGGGCCGGTCTCTGAGACAAACCCGCTGTCGGGCACCCAGAGACAACGCGAGCTGTTGGTTAGGAGCCGAGCAAAAGACTAGAGACTCGACAAACGGGACTTTCCCTTTATTCCTAAACGCTGGCTGCCGTTCCAGGAGAGACCGCAGCTTCTTAGCTTTGCGATTGGTAGCAATGAGCGGATTGTCGTAGGTAGACCGCTTGCCGTCATGTTCCCAGGTCCAGGTTCCCTGATCCCCAACAATCCGGCCAGGTCGGCTTTTGATCTCAATCAGGAAGAAACCTTGAGGAGTGAAAACGAGCAGATCGACCTCATTGAGGCTGCCATCTCCTGCCAGAAATTCAAAGTTGGACCAGGCCCGGTAGGGTTCTTGCTTAGGGAACTGGCTACGAATGAACTCTAATGCCTCTCTTTCCCAAGGAAACTGAGATTCAGCAACGGTTATCCAGTTGGATTGGTTGGTCATCAGAGTCCGCATAGGGTGGGCCGGTGATAGAGCGGTGACTGGGAGATGGGCTTGGGGGGTTGGTAGAGCTTGTCTAGACTGACATAATTCCCCTATCCTATTGCAGGCGAAGGGTAGAATAAGACACTTTGAAGGCCAAAGCTTCCTATTCGCTGAGAGTGCAGAAGTTCGCAAGTGTCCAAACCAGGTCTTCGAGCGCTATACCTGCCCGGAGGCCACGATAGGGCCGATTTCAACGGTAAATGAAGACAATGCTGGTAGCGACCTGGAATGTGGAATGGGCCTCAGCTATCAGCCCGCGAGGCAAGCTCATGCATGAGGCCCTGCTCACCCTTCAGCCTGAGGTGATCTCCCTGACTGAGACCCACCTGGATTGGTTTGATAGCGCTGGTGGCTATACGGTCACTGGTGGCCACGATTGGGGATATTCGGGGACGACTAACCGCCGTAAGGTGCTGCTGTGGAGTCGGCAACCCTGGACATTAGTCAGGAGTGAAGGACCGCCACAAATGCCGCCTGGCCGCTTTGTAGCTGGCGTCACTAAGACATCTATCGGTGAAGTTCAGGTCTGCGGGGTTTGTATTCCCTGGCGGAATGCTCATGTTCGGACGGGACGCCGGGACATGTCCCCTTGGGAAGACCATGAAGCCTATCTCCAAGCTTCAACCATGGCTTATGTGCAACAGACTTCATAGGTTGATCTGATACCTTACTAAAATCGTTGTTGACCATGCTGAACAGTGTTTGACCAGTTGTTGACCAAGGCTTTGTAGCATGAAGTAGTTGTCTTGTAAGGCTTTTCGTCACTTTAATCAGCTTGTAGACCATGTTGACCAATTTCGCTAGTTCTAAACTATGGTTGTTGAGTAATCCTTAAATATATCTTTCAGCGGATAATAGTCAATGCCTAGTTCAAACCTAAATCAGGCATTTTGTATAAGCCATATAACTACTGCTGTGAGTGGGTTTCAGAGAGCACTAAATCCGACTTGAAATCGAGTGTCCCAAAAGGACCGTGGGTTCGAATCCCACCCTCTCCGTTCAAGCATTCCAGGTTTTTTGAGGGGCTTTAGTTAGTTCGAGAGATCCGTCCGAGATCCTCAAGCTCTGCCGAAATTGGTGGTAATACTGGTGGTAATGGTTGAGATTACCACCAACCTCAGGTAACGCTGGCTCGACCTGATGCGTCCCATCTGGTACGACTGCCTCAAGCAGCGGCAGCGGCGGCATGGCCCTCTTAGATTGAAGGATATCCGTCAAGAACTGCTGAATACACCTTTGTTTTTTGAGTTTCATGGAGGGGCGGTAGCCAACCTGCGCAAGCTGGTGGATCTGGTGATTGTGGATGTGGGAGGTCTGTGTCAGCAGGAGAAGCAGCCGGTGCAGGAGCAATGTGCCCACTACATCGTGGTCAGCCGTGGGCCAGACCGTATCTCCGAGTAGCGGCAAGTTTGCGAACCGGTGCAGGAGCCGTTGAGCCTGAGCCACAGCGTGCGAGACTCAACCTGTGAAGAGCTGAGAACTGAGCCGGTGTTAGAGGTCAGCCAAACCCTATCTAATGTGGTCGAGTCAATGATTTAACGCTACTGCTAGACTAAAGCATTAATAGTTCGTCCTTGATAACAGGATTCAACCTCAAGCCCCCTCGGTTGCATAAGCTATGCCAAAGTGGACAGTCAAAACGGAATACACCTTTGATGCGGCTCACTACATCCGCGACTACGACGGTCCCTGTGGGCGGATGCATGGCCATACCTATCGAGTCAGGGTCGAAGCTAAGGCATCGAAACTCCATGCATCTGAGTATTGTCCCCATCCAGTGATGGTAGCTGACTTTCGCACTCTCCGCTGGGCTAAGAAGGATGTGCTCAAAGGTGGGCTTGACCACTGTGTGCTGAACGAAGTGTTGCCTGAAGGGTACGAGACCACCGCAGAAATGATTGCCCAATACATCTATGACAAGACCAAAAAGTCCTTGCCAGAAGGGGTGCAGCTCAAAGTAGCCGTCTCGGAAACGCCGAATTCCTGGGTAGAGTATGAAGACGATTGAGCGCTCAAGGAGCCACTTTGCCGGTCATCATTACAGATGACATGGATGCCTGGTGGCATAACTATCGCGAGTCTGGTGCCGTTAACGCTATCGCTGAAGATGACCTCCCCGATCACGACCTCCCCGATGGCTGAACGGCCATCCCAATCTGTATCCAGCTTGCCGGTGGTGGAGACCTTTCACTCGATTCAGGGGGAAGGCTCATGGACCGGCACAAATGCCTTTTTTATTCGGCTGGCCGGATGTGATGTGGGCTGCCCCTGGTGTGATACCAAGCAGTCGTGGAATCCAAAGCGTCATCCCCAGCGCAGCGTGGAGGAATTGGTCACCCAGGCTCAAGCTGCCAATCCCCAAATTGTGGTCATCACCGGAGGAGAACCGCTGATGCACGACCTCACCGCGTTGACGGAGCAGTTGAGGAATGCCGGTCTTCAGGTTCACCTGGAGACTTCGGGGGCGCATCCCTTCAGCGGCACCTTTGATTGGGTGACATTTTCCCCTAAGCGGTTTAAGCCTCCCCACCCCAGCATTTATGACCATGCCGACGAACTCAAGGTGGTGATTGCGAATGAAACCGACCTGGCCTGGGCCGAGCAGCAAGCCAGACAGGTTTCCCCCCATGCCGCCAAGCTGCTTCAACCCGAGTGGGAAACGTCAGGAAGTCAGGAGATTGTGTTCAGCTACGTCTTGAAACATCCGGGGTGGCGCGTTAGCCTGCAAACTCATAAATTCTTGGGAGTGCAATGATGATGACGAAACCCAGAGCAATTGTTCTGCTATCGGGCGGTTTAGATTCTGCTACCTCTGCTGCGCAGGCGATCGCAGATGGCTACCAACCCATCGCCCTCTCTTTCCGCTATGGCCAGCGGCATGACCGAGAACTGGAGGCAGCTCGGAAAATTGCGATTTACTTGGGCATTCAGGATCATCAGGTGATGGAAGTTAACCTGGCCCAATGGGGTGGGTCCTCCCTAACGGACCTGAATGAGACCCTGCCCCAGGAGGGGGTAAAACCGGATGTAATTCCCTCAACCTATGTGCCTGGGCGAAATACCGTTTTCATTTCCATCGCCCTGTCGCTGGCTGAGGCCAAGGGAGCAGAAGCTATTTATCTAGGAATCAATGCGGTGGATTACTCGGGTTACCCCGACTGCCGACCTGAATACTTGGAGGCGTTTCAGCAGCTTGCCCGGTTGTCCTCAAAAGCTGGGTTAGAAGGGAAAGCTCCCAAGCTGGTGGCTCCCCTGGTGATGGATTCCAAAGAGGACATTGTCCACCGGGCGCTGAGGTTGGGCGTACCGATTGAGGAAACCTGGTCCTGCTATCAGGGCGGTAAAGAGCCCTGCGGACTGTGCGACTCCTGTCGAATTCGCGACAAAGCGCTAATTGAAGCCGGACGTCCTGATCTGGCAACGTTAGTAGGCCGAGAATTACATGCCCAGGAGACCGAATACCCGACCTCCGTGTTTTAGTCATCACATCCGGTCATGGGCAGCATGGCTAAAACATTGCGGGTGCCTGGGGTGGAGTTAATCAGCGGTTTGCCTTCAATAAACTCAAACTTGAATGTCACTGACATAGGGCTGGTGGGCAGTGCCCACCCTGAGGTAGATCAAGGCTTTCAGCAATTGGCAGGGGTTGATTTCAGCTGAATTTAGTGACATTCCATCCTACGCTGGTCTACGCTTTTATGCTTTTATTGGCAGTCCCCAACTCATCTAGTTCTTGAAGGTAAGCTTCCAGATCGGTCGCTGCTTTTTCCAGGGTTTGCAGCACGGCTCTGTCAAACTGCTGCTTTTGGAACTTTTTCTGGGCTTTGGTAAGTTGGCTACTCTCCCGCAAGGAGTTGGCTTTGCCAATGGCATAGTAAATGCGGGTAGAAAGATCAGTTAAGTCCATGGGTGCCCTTTTCTGGTAGTGGTCAGTGTGGCCATAACCTGTCATCAAAGACGTACTGGCAATCATACTGACAAGACTTCCGGCCAATGACCGTAGAATTCCGGAAGTCTTAAAGCCAACTTCATGGGAGCATCAAAAGTTCACCCCCAAGGGCCAGAAATTTCATCAACAAATTTGAAGAATACCCGCGAGTATTAACCCTTGTCCAAGTCCAGCAGTGGAATTCTGCCTTAGGGAAAACTACAGATTTCGAGCTGGACTTGGTTTAGTGTAGAACTTTCGGTTCAGCCTTCGAGAAGACCCAATCACAATCGCAATACAGTCATCAGTCTTGTTGTTACTGGCTTCTGCCTACGATGCTTTACAAGCAGGTCATTGGGAAGCAAAGCGATCCAGGAACTTCAATACCTCCTCGTACTGGAAGTGGATTTGAGGTACTCCATGGCTCGTTAAAATCCAACGTCCCTGAAGGCACTCGAGATACCAGGTCTCAGGTCCAGTGACCGGTTCAATCCGATGATTGCCTACTTCTGAAGGAATGCACCTCAACCCGTAGGCTGAGGCTTTTTCAAAAAGTTTTGTTGGAATTCCAGTCATATAAACATCTAGACATCTAGCCATTTTTTCACCACTGAAGATATCGAAATGAGCGGAAAGAATGGATGAACAACTATTTATAAAATACTGTGAAGGAGACAATTCCTGAAGTCGGTTTTAATCTAAACTTAATCAGTGCTTCGAGTTTCCGGGGTTGATGACTTTTTTACTGGATAGATGCTTTTAGATTATGAAGCCTTTATGATTCTGGGGGTTTTTACGGCGGCACGGGGGAGGTAACCGCTGCAGAAAGTGTTTCTGTGTAGAGAATGCAGGTTGGTTAATCTTCTCTTAAAGGCTGAGTTTTATCCTTTAATCGTGAAAGAACTGATTACTCTGAACTGATTACTCTAATGAGGCTTTTTGCCACCGGAGACATTCATGGTTGCGTTGCCTCAATATCGCCGCCTGTGAAGGACATTGGTTAACCTGTCTGGAAGTCAACAGCGGACAGGTTTGGCAGGCGAATCAGCAGGGGCAACTACAGATTGCTAATAAAGATTATTACGGTCCCCAAAAAGATGCCCCCGTTGGGAAATCTACTACTCAGAACCTGATTCTGGTTTAGCTCACTCTTCCTGTTTGTGATCCATATTCGGAGACCCATGTCTGATTTCCATTCATCTGATTCGTGGCAAGACCCTAACGATTGGCCAGTCTATGCCAAATACCATGGAGAATTTTCGCCCCAGCGTTTAGTGTTCAATGCCAACCTGCAGGAATTTGCTCACCGGGTTAACCAAATCGTTACCGCCCAGGGGCAGGGGCTTATGACAGATGCCGATGCCCTACAACAGATTGAGCAGCTCTGGCAAGCATTGAAGCGTAGTAGGGCCGGTTTAGGGCTGGGCTCGTTGGATTAGATAGCAGCTGCGAACCAGCCCTACCAGGAATGGAGCGCCCTTAACTGGGGCGTCTTTTTCAACTGGTGGGCCTCCATGCGGGTGAGTACATCATCCAGAATGGTGATGGCCTCGGCAATAAACGGCCCTTTGTTGAGCATGACGCATTCCGCCCGTTCGGCCATAGCCGCATCGGTCATTTCGCCTCGGGAAGGGGCACCGGTCTTCACCAGATTTTCCAGCACCTGGGTAGCCCAAATGACAGGTACATGGGCGGCTTCGCAGAGCCAGAGAATCTCTTCCTGCATTTCGGCCAGGCGCTGATAGCCAATTTCCACCGCCAGGTCCCCTCGGGCAATCATCACCCCAAAGGAACGCTTGCCAGCCGCGTGGATGATCAGCTCGGGCAGGTTGCTGATGGCGACCGGGGTTTCGATCTTGGCGATAATGGCCGGGTTCCTGCCTGTTGGGGCACATCGCTGATCCAGCTCTGTTTGCAGTAGGTCGATATCCGACGCCTGTTGCACAAAGGAATAACCAATCAGGTCGGCATGGGCAGCGACGAAGTCGAGATCCTGCAGATCCTTTTCCGTCAGGGGATTCAGCGGCAGGACCGTACCGGGGAAGTTGAGCCCCTTTTCAGGTTTCAGTTTTTCGCCCTTGGGCCGGGCATGGGTGATCCGCAGTAGCAGGCCCGTTTCCCCATTGGGCAGGGGATAGTGCATATCCTCTACCCGAGTGCGAATCTTGCCGTCGTCGATGTAGACCGGCGCATCCGCCGAAAGCCGATCCAGAATTTCGGGGATGGTGCAGGAGGTTTGGGCGTGGACGGGGGGATGCTCGGCCTCTTCGGCGTTGGCTAAGTCCGGCGCAGAGCGGGACAACAGGATATGGTCTCCCCGATACAGGCGCTTCTGGTCCGGCGGCATCAAAACGGGACCAGTGCGAATTTTGGGACCGCCCAGATCCATCATCACCTTGCAGGATCTGCCGGTGTCCTGTTCGGCCCGACGGGTATGGTCAATCATGGCGGCCCAGGCTTCGGCATCATCATGGGCGCAGTTGATGCGCACGCAGCCGGCCCCCCGGGCCACAATGGCTCTGACAAAATCATAGTTGTGGGCTGCTTCCGTGGGCAGCGTCACCATAATTCTGACCTGCCGATGGCCGGGAGCCTGGCCCAATAGCGCTGTGGTGTTGCGCTCCAGCAGGCGGTTGCCTTCGAAAAACTCCTCCAAAGGCGGATGGACGACATCCCCGGTGTCTCCGCAAATGACCTTCAGGGTGGCAATGACGGCATCCAGATTGGGCATCACCCGCGCTTCAATGCGGCCCAGGGAAGAAAGCCCCCAGGGCATGAGGTCGGTTTGTAGCGATCGCAAATCATGCCGCCGCAAAGCCAGGTACTGAGCCAGGTTAAGGGCACTGGGAAGAAACTCAGGGCGCTGAATCTGCCCTTTCCACTGGTCAAAGATGGCGAGACCTTCGGCTTCCACCGCCTGACGCAGGGTCAGCAGGGTTGACAGTAGCCTGTGGGGGTGGGGTGAGGTTGACGGTTCAACCCCATCGAGGAGTTGATTGGCCATGGAATTTACCTTAAAACGCCTCTATCTTTAGTCTGAGACGAAAGGTATTCATCCCCAAGAAAATTCAGGATTTGGTAACAATCAGGGCGCAAGGTTCAAGGTATAAGGGGGCAGGTGCTGGGTTTCGGGTCTCAGGTTCCAGGTGCTGGGTTTCGGGTCTCAGGCTTACCTTGCAAGTACTCCTACCCGACCCCCGACTCCCGACCCCCGACTCCCGACTCCCGACTCCTGACTCCTGACTCCTGACTCCCGACCCCCAACAAGCAATGACCACCACCGCATCCCCTGAGTCTGGTTCTAATCACCATGATGGCTTTCTGATCTGTGGCCTGGGAAGTCTGGGGCAGCATTGTGCCCTCAACCTCAAAACTTTTGGAGTACCGGTTTTCGCCATTGATATCGTCGCCCCCGACCAGTGGGAAAGTCCTCAACTGCCGGGATTAATCGACCGGTTGATTCTGGGGGACTGCCGCAGTGCGGAGGTAATGCAGCAGGCCGGGATCGACCAATGTCGGGCCGTTCTCCTGGCCACCCAGGAGGAGCGAGTTAACCTGGAGGCCGCCCTGACAGCGCGCGTGTTGAATCCTCGGGTACGCTTGGTAATGCGGTCGGGTAAGCAGAACTTAAATGACCTGATGGAGCAGCAGCTGCAGAATTTTGTTGCCTTTGAACCCACCCAGCTGGCCGCTCCGGCCTTTGCCCTGGAAGCCTTTGGGGAAAAGCTGCTGGGCTACTTTCAAATTGGGGAGTTGCGCTTTCAGGTACTGCGGCAGCGCATTGAGGCCAACCATCCCTGGTGCGATCGCCGTCGTTTGTTTGAATTGGAAACGGGTCATCGTCGCATTCTCCGTCACCTTTCTTGGGAAGCCAGCGGCACTGCAGATACTCCCCAAAACGCAGGTTTCAGTCCCTCGGCCCAGCTCTATACCTGGCTTCCAGATACCCAGCTTGGGCAAGGGGATGAACTGGTCACGGTGGACTATGACCCCCAGTTGCAGACCGTGGCTCGGCGAGTTGCGCGACGGTCCCGCCAGAGCTGGTTGTCTCGGTGGAACGAAGGCTGGGCGAAATGGAAGCACTGGCCCTCTCTCAAGCAGAGCCTCGTAAACCTCTGGCAGGCCAACTACGAGCAGCAGATTCGTCGGGTGGCGCTGCTGTGTGGGGTGACGGTGGTGGTGCTGTTTTTGATGGGGACCCTACTGCTCAAGGCCACCGCGCTGACCGCCATTAGCTTTCGGGAGTCGTTCTTCTATACCTTTATTCTGCTGTTCGGTGGCTATGGAGATGTGTTTGAAGAACTGCAGAATTACCGTTACCCCGCCCTGATTCAAACCTTCAGCGCCCTGATCACCATCGCCGGGACGGCATTTATTGGGGTGCTCTACGCCCTGCTGACGGAAAAACTCCTGACCCTGAAGTTTGAATTCAACCAGCGTCGCCCCCCGGTGCCGGAGAAAGACCATGTCATTGTGGTCTGGCTGGGGCGGGTCGGACGCCGGGTGTTGAAACTGTTGCAAGACCTGGACCAGCCGGTGTTGGGGATTGCTGAAAAATCCCTGGATGCCGATGTGCTCCCCCATGTACCCCTGTTAACGGGGGATATTCTGGCCTCGCTGGAAAAAGCGAACCTATCCACGGCCAAGAGCCTGGTAGCGGTCAGCGACGACGAAATTCAAAACCTGGAAATCGGGCTGATGGCCCACCGGGTTAACCCCCACTGCCGCACCATCATTCGCACCTATGACCAGCAGTTCACCGACCGGGTAGCTAAAATCTTTCCCTTCGCCCAGGTGCTGTGTGCGTCGGCCATTTCTGCCGAAGCCTTTGCCGGAGCCGCATTTGGGGAGCACGTGATTGGCCTGTTTCGGCTCTACCATCAGATGGCTCTGGTGACCCAATACGAGATTGAAGCGGGCGATACGTTGAGTGGGCTGCTGCTGTCGGAGGTAGCCTACGGGTATGGGGTCGTCCCCATCTGGCATCAACGGCCTGGCACACCCGGTACCGCCATGCCCTCGGAGGATCAGCAACTGCATCCGGGGGATCGGCTGGTGGTAATTGCCACCATTCGTGGGCTGCGACGGGTTGAACAGGGGCAACGGGCCAAACCCACCTGGCGCGTGCAGGTAGATCGGGCGCTAACCCCAGATTCCCTGTTTGAAGGAGCTTCCGAAATCGCTCGGATCGTCGGGTGTAAGTTGGGCGATGCCCGCGAGTTTATGGCGTTTTTACCGGGAGTACTTCCCTTTCCTCTGTACCGGCATCAGGCTGAGCGGTTGGTGCGATTGCTCAATCGAGTGCAGGTGAGGGCGATTATTCTTGATTAAATTGGGCTCTTGAAAAACTGGGGGAGCAGGGGGGCCAGCTGCAAAGTCCCTCTCCCGCTCTGGGAAAAGGATTTAGAGTGAGGGCTGAGGGGATAATTTTTTTCATGGATGACTCTTTTTTCATGGATGACTCTAATAGCGCCTCAATCCAATCCGTTTGTTCTGAATTTTTACCAGGTTCAGCTCGAAATCTGGAGTTTTCCCTAAGAGTAGTCCAACTAATAAAACATCCAAGCTAGGCCCTCATCCCCCAACCCCTTCTCCCCAGGGGAGAAGGGGAGCCGGATTCAGAACCCCTCTCCTTCAGGGAGAGGGGCAGGGGTGAGGGCGGAGGGTCATGGCAAATGGATAGTAATTTTCATGGAGTACTCTAAGGAAAAACTCCACCTCTGGACTTAGATAAGGTTTAGATGCTTCAGATGACCATATCAGTTTTGAGGACGTTGTGTTATCGGCTGGCAGGGAGACGGTTAAAGCAAGGATGTGCCACCTTGGCGAATATATAGCCATTTAGCTATATTAAGACAAGTTGCAGGTTTCGCTTCCTCTTCATGACTCGTATTCCGCGCAGCAAGTATTGCAACGCCGGTTGGGTGGAGCGCCAGCACACTCGACACTCCGAACAGCTTCGATGTTGCGAAACTAACTGTGTGATGTACTAGCCCTGAAGAGGAAGCGTCCTATTTCCTATCCCCTATTCGTAAAAAGTCTATGTCTCAAGCCTTCTCCTCTACCCCAACGGTGCGCAATCTGTCCCCTGCAGAATTTACCCAGTTGCCCGAGGCCCCTCTCTTGATTGACGTGCGCAGTGCTCTGGAATTTCGTGCCGGGCACGCTCCAAAAGCCCGAAATCTCAGTCTGCCGCGAATTTTATTAGGGTTGGGTGGATGGCGATGGATCCTGCCGAAGTGGTTTCGCCAGCTTTCCCACGACCAACCTATTGCGGTGGTGTGTCTTACCGCCCACCGTAGCCCCATTGCGGCCAAGCAGTTGGTAAAAGACGGTTTCACAACGGTTTATAACATTACCGGTGGCATGATGGCATGGCGTCGCCAAGGGCCTGATGCCCAAAGTCAAAATCAGGACTAGTGCTATGGTGTAGCATTTTCATCCCGCCCCCTCTGAACGGGAAAAGATAACAGACCTGGAGCAACTTAGTTAACTCCTGGGATAACTGAACCATGGCTGTCTTTACAGACTTCAACAAAAAAAGCTACCCCAATTGACTTAGGTCAAGGTCATTTAGGGCGATTACGTTTAGAATTGTAACGTAGTTCAGTTTCAGGTTATTTACAGTCAACAATCTGGAACAAAAACGGGTTGAATGTTCTGAACCTGATTTAGACGTTTAAAACTTAGTTTTTTTAGAATCAGCAGACATATTTAACTTGATAAATGGGATAAAATTCCCGGTTTTCTGAAAGTTTGCTGACTTCTAAACCTCGTCCAAGTCCAGAAGTGGAGTTTTGCCTTAGAGAAAACTCCAGATTTCGAACTCGACTTGGTATAACCACACCCATTAAAGGTCGAATTGACGGCCATCTTTTAAGCATCGAACTCATTGGAGGTTAATCAACCATGGACAATGCCATTCCCTATGAAAGTCCCTCATTATCTCGTCGTCAGTTGCTCAACTTTTTGACCGGAGCAACCGTTGCAGCAACCGTGGGTGGAGCGCTGTACCCAGCCGCTAAATTCTTAGTGCCTCCGCGAGAAGCCAGTGAAGGAGGCGGTATTCTCGCTAAAGATAAACTTGGCAATCCTATCCCCGCCAGTCAAATTCTGGCCTATCCGCCAGGGAGCCGCGCCCTGATTGCCGGGTTAGCCAGTGAGCCCACCTACCTGACCGTCCGGGAAGATCAGTCCCTGGGGGAAATGGGGATTGTCAATAACTGTACCCATCTGGGCTGCACGTTTCCCTGGAATCCAAACGATCAGCAGTTTCAATGCCCCTGCCATGGGTCCCTTTACGATCCTGACGGCAGCGTTGTGCGAGGGCCTGCACCACTGCCGCTCAAGATTGTGCATGTCGCGGTTAAGGATGACGCCATCTGGATTTATCCCTGGAACGAAACCGACCCCCGCACCGGAGAAAAGCCCTGGTGGGTTTAAAATCAGCAATGCTTGAACGCCTTTCAATCACTGTACTCGTCGAAAATACCGCCAGTGGTCGAGGACTGCTGGGGGAGCACGGTCTCTCTTTTTTCATTGAAACAGAGACCTCTCGCCTTCTGTTGGATACCGGGCAGGGGCTGGCTCTACTCCCCAATGCCCGGCAGTTAGAGATTGATCTAAAAGCCCTGGATGCCATCGTGCTCAGTCATGGCCATGATGACCACACCGGGGGTTTACCAGATTTGCTACAGCAGGCCAGGGGAGCAACGTTGTTTATGCATCCGGCTGCGATCGCACCCAAATACAGCCCCAGAGGTGAGATTGGTTCCCCCTTTTTAGATGCCCGGACCATCAGCCAGCAGGGTCATCGTCTGGTCTGGACAGAATGTCCAATGGAAGTTGTACCCGGAATTTGGGTCACCGGAGCCATCCCCCGTCGTCACCCCCTGGAAGATACCGGCGGACGCTTTTGGACCGACGCCAATCACGAAAATCCAGATTCCCTCATGGATGACCAGGCCCTCTTCATGGAAACCCCTGCAGGAATTGTGGTGATTCTCGGCTGTGCCCACGCCGGAGTAATCAACACCCTGGACTACATTGCCGAGCTGACCGGGCACAGCCAGTTCCACGCAGTAATTGGGGGTATGCACCTGGTTAACGCCAGGCAGGAGCGGATTCAGGCAACCCTTGACCATTTACGAAAATATGATGTTCAGGTGATTGGAGCCAACCACTGTACCGGACCCAAAGCGATGGGGGCTTTGTGGTCCGAACTGGTAGATCGCTGTGTCGATGCCCGCGTTGGCACCCGATTCAAATTCGGCAACTTTACCTCTACCCCATAAATCGACTGTAGATTTGGAATCCGTAATGCGTAGCTTTCTCTCCAACGAAGCCATTGCCCGTTTGACAGAAGAAGATGTTCCCTATTTAGACCTCACCACCTTTAGCCTGGGGATTGCTCAACAGCCCGGTCGCCTGGAGTTTTACACCCGACACCCGACGGTAATTTGCGCCACGGAAGAGGCGGTGCAGGTCATCGAAACCTGCGGTGCCGAGGTGCAGACTGCCGTTGCCAGTGGAACTGCCCTCGATGCCCGGGCGTTAATCCTGAGCGCTACGGGCACCGCCGAAGCTCTGCATATCGCCTGGAGAGTGGCCCTCAACTTGATGGAATATACCTCCGGCATTGCGACGCGAACCGCTGACCTTGTGAAATCCGCTAGAGCCGCAAATCCTAATGTGTCGGTCGTCACGACCCGCAAAGCCTTTCCTGGGACGCGATCGCTGATGATGAAAGCGATTATCGCCGGCGGAGCCCTGCCCCATCGGTTGGGGCTGTCGGAAAGCATTCTGATTTTCAAGCAGCATTTAATTTTCCTGGGAGGTATGGAGGGTTTGATCCAGCAGTTGCCCAACCTGAAGCAGACTTTTCAGGAGAAAAAAATTACCGTTGAAGTAGAAACAATAGATAACGCCTGGGCCCTTGCCGATGCTGGGGTGGATATGATTCAGCTCGATAAAGTCCCCCTGGCAACCCTCAAGGAATTTGTACCGGCATTCAAACAGCGCTATCCCACCATTACCCTTGCCGCCGCTGGAGGCATTACCGCTGACAATGGGCAAACCTATGCTGCTACGGGCATTGATTTGTTAGTGACCAGCGCCCTGTATTTTGGAAAACCTGCAGATATCGCCGCCAAAATGGTTGCCCTCGAATCTTGAGCTGATGCCGAAGTCTGCATTCTGCATTCCGCTCAGTTTTGCTGAACAGCGAAAAAAGGGGAGCGTATTTCACTCCCCTGTCAATTGCTGTGCAGGATTAGAGCCCTAGCCGGCGATCTCCGGAGCCGTGAAGGCGATGGTCTGAGCTTTCCCAGCAGCCAGGTCTAAAGGGAAGTTGTGGGCATTGCGTTCGTGGATGACTTCAATACCGAGGTTAGCGCGGTTCAACACGTCAGCCCAGGTGTTAATCACTCGGCCCTCACTGTCAAGCAGTGATTGGTTGAAGTTGAAACCGTTGAGGTTAAACGCCATGGTGCTGATGCCCAGGGAAGCAAACCAGATACCCACCACGGGCCACGCGGCGAGGAGAAAGTGCAGCGATCGGCTGTTGTTAAAGGACGCATGTTGAAAGATCACCCGCCCAAAGTAACCATGAGCCGCCACGATGTTGTAAGTTTCTTCCTCCTGACCAAAGCGATAGCCGTTGTTCTGCGACTCGTCTTCAGTGGTCTCCCGGACTAGAGAGGAAGTGACCAGAGAACCATGCATCGCGGAGAACAACGCGCCGCCAAAAACTCCGATCACGCCCAACATATGGAAGGGGTGCATCAACACGTTGTGCTCAGCGGTGAACACAATCATGAAGTTGAAAGTGCCGGAAACTCCCAGCATGAGGCCATCGGAGAAACTACCCTGGCCAATCGGGTAAACCAAGAGTACAGAGGTTGCCGCTGCCACGGGGGCAGAATAGGCAACGGCAATCCAGGGGCGCATGCCCAGGCGATAGCTCAACTCCCACTGCCGCCCCATGTAGGCATAGATAGCGATCAAAAAATGGAAGATGATCATCTGATAAGGCCCCCCGTTGTAGAGCCATTCTTCCAGGTTGGCGGCCTCCCAAATGGGGTAAATGTGCAACCCAATCGCGTTAGAAGAAGGCACAACCGTTGCCGTGATGATGTTGTTGCCGTAGAGCAGAGACCCGCTGATGGGTTCGCGAATACCGTCCATATCGACAGGGGGAGCGGCGACCATTGCCAGAATGAAGACGATCGCGGCCACCAGTGCGGTGGGAATCAGGAGTACACCGAACCAGCCAACATACAGGCGGTTTTGGGTACTGGTAATCCATGAGCAAATTCTTTCCCACGGACTCACTAATTGATAGCGCTGAAGGGTATTTGTCATAAGTCCATTCTGTTTGTAGCGAAAAAAGAGGTTTACTCTCGAAAACATATAACTATATGGTTGTATAAAAATCAAGCTTTTTGTTGTCAACTTGCCAATTCTTGAGGAGGCAGTGGGATGGATCAACGTTATACCAGGGGCAGCGAGTTGGATGTGCTGATTGTGGGAGCGGGTATGGTTGGGTTGTCGCTGGCGCTGGCTTTAGGGCGCACCGCTTTGAAAGTGGGTGTGATCGAGGCCAGGAGCCTGTCGGATCAGGCCGCTCAAGATGATGGGCGAGCGAGTGCGATCGCCCTCGGTTCAGCCCACATCCTGGATCAACTGGGGGTCTGGCGATTGCTCCAGGCCCTTGGGGTCAGTCCGGTGCATGAGATTCAGATTTCCGATGAGGGCTATGGCCGGGTGACCACCCTGCGCCGAGAGGATATGCAGGTCGAGGCCCTGGGCTATATCGTAGAAAATCGCGCCACCATCGCCGCCCTTTTAGAAGCGATCTCTCAGTGCGGCAACATTCACTGGATTCGGCCTGCCAGCCTCACCCGTTTGCACTATGGAACGTCGGCAATTGTGGCCACTGTACAGCAGGGCGAACACATCCATCACTACACCGCCAGGTTGGTGATTGGGGCCGATGGACGGCAGTCTTTTGTGCGTCGCTGGGCGCATTTGCCCCTGCGGAGTTGGGCCTATGAGCAAGTGCTCGTCGTCTGCACGATCACCACTGAGCATCCCCACCACCACATCGGCTATGAGCGTTTTCATGCCAGTGGGCCGTTTGCCATCTTGCCCATGGCACCGCTGCTGTCCATGCCCGATCAACACCGCTGTTGCATCGTCTGGACGATTCCCAGAGCGCAACAGCAGGTGCTAACAGGTTTGTCTGATGAAGAGTTCATCGTGGCTTTGCGCCCCTATCTAAGTCCCAATTTGGGCCAAGTCTTATCAGTCTCGCCCCGGGCTTACTACGCCCCTCGACGGCAACATGCTCAGCAGTATGTGGCCCCGCGCATTGCGCTGATTGGGGATGCGGCCCATGCGACCCATCCCGTGGGAGGGCAGGGCTTCAACATGGGGTTGCGAGATGTCGCCATGCTGGCCCCCCTGCTGAGTCAGGCGCACCTCCAGGGCAAAGATCTGGGGGATGAGCGCTGGTTGCGTCGCTACCAACAGCAGCGCCAGAGAGACAACGAAACGGTTCTATTCGGCACCGATCTGGCGAATCGTTTGTTCTCCAATTCGGCACTGCCCCTGCGCAGTCTCCGGCACCTGGCGCTGCAGGGCATTGAGCATATTCCAGCATGGCGTCACCAGTTCCTGCGGTACGCCATGGGGGTGACACCGCAGCAGTCAATGGCTACCGCCCTCTGGCCCTGATCCAGTTCTCTCCGTTGCCCGGCCTTCACCATCAACCGGAGTGATTGACTTAATAACTGATTAGCTATACATTCATGCTTGTTTATCAACGCCGCCAAAAAACCGGTCGTAAACATCTCGCTGCAATTGTTTGTCATTTCCCTTCATCCATGAAAGTCAACCCAGAACAGTACGCCGACATGCAACGAATCCTGATGGAGGAGTTGCGGCTCATGCATTACCCCATCGCCATCAAATTTTTCTTTGACGCAGATGAGTTAGCAGAATTTCAGGCTAATGCTGAACACTACCGCCCCGCTAAACCCATGAGCTTTTGCCAGTGGGAGATTGCCGCTCGGATGAAAGGCCAAACCGTGTTAGGTGAGAAAAAGCATCTGGGTTGCCCTAATGCTGCCTTTGGGTTCGGGTGGAAAAGCCTGAATCCGGCAGAAATCAAAAGCCATGCCAAGTACACCCGCGACCTGGAGCAGGCTGAGCGGTTCGTTCGGAGTAAGTCGCGATTGCCAGAGGGGGAATTGCTGGCCATCTCGGTTTCGCCCCTGGCCAGCACCTATTTCCCGCCCGATACCGTGCATTTTTATGTCGATAACATGCAGGCTTACCATCTCGGAGTGGATTATATGGCCGCCCTCGACGTGCATCCGCTGCGTCCTCAAATGACCATGAATTCCTCCGCCTGCGGTGGCAACGTCTATACCTACCAGGAAAAAACGTTTAACCAATTGCCCGCTTGCTCCGGGTCCTACAATGCCGGAAAAACGGAGCGGGGAGAAACCAACGTGATGATTCCGGGAGAGCACATCGCCGCAGTCGTCCAGCGACTCATCGCTCGAAAACAACTGGCGGGGGCGGCCTCGGTGACCCGTCCGGGTGATCCGTTTCCCGGTGCTGATGTGTGCAAAAACTGTCCCCTGATTGAGTTCAAACCTGCCGTCCCATCTCTGTCATAGGGGCAGGGCGTAGTTGCAAGAATATCTGGGCTCCCCCAACGGGCTATCACGGTCCTGTCGACAAGGATGGCATGTCTTAGAATATTACCCATGTTTCATAAATAGTGCTTAAATAGTGCTTAAAACTTGGGCTACATCCTAAGCGGGTTTTCCCATGGGCTATCTCTAACTCCTGACAGCAACCCAGCTATCCTTTCATACCCAGCACCCGCGCCGACAGGGCCAGGCTTTCTTCATACAAAATGTCTTCGCCCCAGCGCTGCAGCTGCTGACTCAGCATAAAGTCGGCCTTCTGGTCAGACAGGGCCGTAACCTGCTCCACCTGGCAAGACTGCGCCCCACCTCCGGCTTCCATGCGCATGCAGCCGGTAGTTTCAGAGCAGAGAATGGTGCAGCAGTTGGCCTGCTCGTTGGTAGACATCAGCCGCAGGCCGGTGAGGTCACCAATCACCTCGCCGGAATCGGCCACCGGAATCGCCGCCAACTCGGCCTCAACGACCCGTCCACTGGGGCCTTTGAAGTGGATTTTTTTGATATTGTACATGCCCCCTTCTTCTTCGTAGCCGGTGGGTTCCCACTGCAGGCGACTGGCGAACCAGCCCAGGTACATCCAGGCCTGGGCGGCGTTGCCCTGTTCGTAGTCAATGCTGATCCGGTCAATATCCAGCAGCGAGTCGCGCCGTTCGGGGGGGTCAAAGGCGGCGGCGGCCAGTTCCTGCCAGGGGGCCAGGCGGTGCCAGTTGAGGTCGGCGATGTAGGTGCCTTCCTCAATGAGATTCTGTATTTTTTTGAGTTCGGCTTCAGCATCGCTGAAGTAGCTGGAATCGACAATAATGCAGTTGCTAGACTTGGCCAGGTTGCGGAAAATGGGTTGCTCTGGGCTGGGGGTGGCCTTCCACCAGACAAACTTGGGCAGGTCGGGCAAAATCAGGGAAGATACCAACCCGCTAACCCGCTCCAGGGCGGCTTTGGTGCCCTTCAGGGTAATGTATTCGCAGCAGATCAGGTTGCCGGAGTTTTTCTTTTGTACCGGGCAGTAAGCCGACACCTGAGCCGTCACGCCGGTATCTTCGCCAAAGGTGGGGCACAGGGTGATGACCCGGCAGGGGTTCTGGGCGGCGATAGATTCGCTCAGGTTAAAACCCCGATAGTCTGGGTTGGGAAACTGCTTTTCTTCAGCAGAAAGCTGAGCATATTCCTGCCGCACCCGCACCAGGGTGGGAGGGTCCATACGTCCGGTGACGCGCAGTTCGTAAGTCACCTGGGCCTGCCGAATAGCTTCGCGGGTGAGGCTGCCGTGGATACCGTCGATGGGGCCTTCGTAAAATCCCAGAGCTGCCAAAATTTGCTGAAATTCTTCTGGCTCGTAAATCACCATACTGAAGGTGGTAGCCCTGGTGACGATAGGGGCCGCAGCACCAGAGGACTGACTATGCCAGATATTACGCAGCTCTGACTCAATCTCATCGAGGGAGATATCTTTGGGATTTTGCAGGGCAACGAGGGGAGTGGTAGTCATGGTTCGATTGGATGGAGGGATGAGTAGGAGGGTGGGTAGGTGGGGTAGGTGGGTGGGTGGGGTGGGTGGGGTAGGTGGGTAGGTGGGGTAGGTGAGGTAGGGGGGTAGGGGGGATCGGATCGGGATTATTAGGTTCGGGTTTAGTGTAGATCACACCTATAATCCCTGCCGGTTCACTACAATCTGCGCCAGCGGCGACCGTCTTTGTTGAGCAGGAGTTCGGCTTCGACGGGTCCCCAGGTGCCAGCTTCGTAAAAGGGGATGGCGTCGGGATCCGGGGCGGGGGCATCCCAGGCTTGCAGCAGAGGGGTCAGTAGTTGCCAGGAGGCTTCCACTTCATCGCCACGGGTGAACAGGGTTTGGTCGGCCAGCATACAGTCGATGATCAGCCGGGCGTAGGCGTCGGTGTTGGCCTGACCAAAGGCGGCATCGTAGCGAAAGTCCATATCTACCGAGCGGGTACGCAGGGAGTTGCCAGGGGTTTTCACCTCAAATCGCATGGAGATGCCTTCATCGGGCTGAATTCGCAGGGCCAGCACATTGTGGTTCATCTGCTGGGCGGCAGATTGAAACATCAGGTGGGGCACTTCTTTAAAGTGAATGGAAATTTCCGTCACCTTCTTGGGCATCCGTTTGCCGGTGCGCATGTAGAAGGGCACCCCTTTCCAGCGCCAGTTGTCGATCATCAGCTTAATGGCGCTGTAGGTGTTGACGGTGGAATGGGGATCGGCCCCTTCTTCTTCGCGGTAGCCGGGAACGGCCTTGCCCTTCATCCAGCCGGGGGAATATTGCCCCCGCACGGCACACTGGCTGAGGTCTTCAAAATCAGCCAGGTGGGTAGCCTGCAGCACTTTGGTCTTTTCGTTGCGAATGCTGTCAGCATCCAGGGAGTTGGGGGCCTCCATGGCCGTCAGGCAGAACAACTGCATCAGGTGGTTCTGCACCATGTCCCGCAGGGAACCGGCGGTTTCGTAGTAGCCCGCCCGGCCTTCCAGGCCTACCGTTTCGGCCACGGTAATTTGCACATGATCGACAAACTGTCGGTTCCACAGGGGTTCAAAGATGGCGTTGGCAAAGCGAAACACCATCAGGTTCTGGACGGTTTCTTTGCCCAGGTAGTGGTCAATGCGGTAAATCTGCTCTTCTTTGCAAACATCCTGCACCACCCGATTCAACACCTGGGCCGAAGCCAGGTCTTTGCCGAAGGGCTTTTCAATCACCAGGCGCTGCTTGCTGGGGTCTTCCAGCATGCCGGCGTGGCCCAGCTGCTGGGTGGCTTCGCCAAAGAACCGGGGAGCCACAGAAAGGTAAAATACTCGATTCCCTTTGGTGCCGCGCTTTTCGTCTAGCTCGGCCAGAAACCCCTTCAGCCGCTGGTAAAAGTCGGCATCATCAATGTTACCGGGGAAGTAGAACACCCCTTTGGCAAAGGCATCCCATACCGCTTCATAACCGATACCGTTGCCAAATTCTTCTATCCCTTCCCGCAGGTGTTCCCGAAAGAAGTCGTGGCTCCATTCCCGCCGGGCGACGCCAACGATGGTGAGTTCTGGGGGCAAGCGTCGTTCTCGCGACATTTGGTAAATGGCGGGAACGATTTTGCGCTGGGTCAGGTCCCCAGAGGCACCAAAGATAACGAGAATTTGCGGTTCGGGAATGCGGTCTTGCTGCAGGCCGACGCGCAGGGGGTTTTCGAGCAGGGAGACCATAGGCGTTGAAGGAGTTTCGGTAGGAACGATGGGGCTACGGAATACGGAATGCCAATGGGTTGGGTCTGGTGGGTAGGGTGCACCCGACAGGGGGTATGGCTTTTCCGGGAAAGAAGCCCCACCAGGACATTCCTATATATCTTGACAGGAGCTTTTGAAAATGCCCTGAGTCTACAGGCGTTCTTAAGCAACCAGAGGGCAAAAAGTATAGGAGATTACCCTTCACCCTCCCGACTCCCGACTCCCTAACTCGTCACCATCGTCTCTTCCGTGCGGCGGCTGTGGTCCTGAATGAAGGACTCTACCAGGGCCACATCTTCTTGGCTACCCACAATAAAAGGCGTGCGCTGGTGCAGTTCTTTGGGGATCACCTTCATGATTTCCTGGGTACCGGTGCTGGCCCGGCCTCCGGCCTGTTCGATCAAAAAGGCCAGGGGGGCGGTTTCGTAAAGCAGGCGCAGTTTGCCTTCGGGCTTTTTGACGGTGCCGGGGTACAGAAAGACACCGCCCTGGGTAAGAATGCGATGGAAGTCGGCCACCAGCGCCCCGGTGTAGCGGGCCGAGTAGCCTTCGTGGCGGTGTACGTAGCGGGTGAAGTCGCGAATGGAATCATCCCACTGCCAGAAGTTGCCTTCGTTAACGCTGTAGGTGGGGCCGTGGTCGGGCATGGTGATGTTTTCTTCAGAGAGGATGAACTCTCCCAGGCTGGGATCAAGGGTAAAGGCATGGACGCCCCGACCGATGGAGTACACCAGCAGGGTGCTGGGGCCGTAGAGAATGTAGCCTGCGGCTAGCTGCTGGTGACCATCCTGCAGCAGGTCGCTGGCGTTCTGGTCGAGGTCATCCCCCTGCTGGCGGCGAATGGAGAAAATCGAGCCGATGTTGAGGTTGATGTCGACGTTGGAAGACCCATCCACCGGGTCGTAGAGCAGGGTGTAGCGCCCAATGGGGCAGTTTTCGGGGATGTAGTAGGGCTTCTCCATTTCTTCGGAGGCCAGGCGACAGACCAGGCCGCTCTGCTTAAAGACGGAAATGAATACATCGTTGGCGTAGAGATCCATCTTTTTGACCGCTTCCCCCTGCACATTGGTTTCACCGGTAAAGCCCAGGGCGCTTTCTACCAGCCCGGCCCGGCTCAGGTGGCGGGCAATGAGCTTACCGGCCAGGGCGATACGGTTCATCAGGGCGCTCAGGTCCTGAGCCTCGGGGCCGAAGCTTTGCAGGTGCTCCAGCACATGGCGAGACAGGGTTTTGCAGTCCCGGTCTAGGGCAAAGGCGGCTTCTGAAGGTTGATAGTCTGCCACTGTAAATGTCCTTTTGCTTTGCTTACGTCACGAAGGCGGAGAGGCATTGGGGTTTGCCGCTTCCTTGGTTATATCCAGCGGTTTCTGGAAAACCATGATGGGCTGAGGTCTAGCCTGGGATGGTTAACCTGGAGTTGAGGTAGGGGGGATTGCCCATACTACGGGCTTAGCCTGAGGCCCGGTATGGGAATAGCTTTCTTGAGGAAAGAATTTTGCCATAATCGAGATTAGACCCGCTCAACTCAGGGCAGGTACATTCCCTATGGTAAGAACTGGCTTCAGGGTAACGAACTAACCTGAGAAAGATTTAAGGACATGGGGACAGATTCTGCAGCATTCTATACCCGGTCCAGCTCGAAACCTGTAGCTTTCCCTTAGGCAAAACTCCACTTCTGGACCTGGACAAGGTTTAAATCGGTAGATTTTGCCAGGGCAATCAAAATTAAGCTTCAGGGTTTCTTAACGGTTGGCGGGGTAGCGGCACCCGGATCTGCAGCCAGCAGATTCATCAAGATGGCGGAAATCCGCTCGGCCCGATTCATCACCATAAAGTGGCCGCCATCCTCCAGCAGAATGTCGGGGTTGAGGTTGCGGATGGGAAAAATGCGATCGCGCCCCCCATGCACCTGCACTAGATTCTCAGGCACCTGCCCATTGCGCCAGGTCACCACCCGATGCATGGCCCACTTCATAAACCGGGGATCGGTGTCCAGCAAAATTTGCCGCAGCAGATTGCGCTCGGCCTGGGTGCCCAGATCAAACAGCCAGAACAGAAGCCAGTACGCCGCCCACAGTAGCCGCTTCAAGGGCAAAATCAGATGAATCGGCAGCCAGCGAAACAGCTTGAAGTAGACCGGAATTTCGGCGGCGGTGCTGACGCTGGACAGTAGCACCACCTGGGCCGGTTGGCTCTGCTTGGCCATTTCCACCGCCACCAGGCCGCCAAAGGAAAGCCCTACCAGAATGGGATGTTCGGTAGTGACCTGGTTCAGCAGGCGACCGGCATAGTGCTCCAGGGTTTCTCCCCGATGGGGATCTTCCCACTGAATGTGGATGGGCCGAAACCCCACCAGCTGGAGGTTTTGAAAGACCCGCTGATCGGCCCCCAAACCGCTGATGAAGTAGATCTCTCGATTGGGTGGGGCATCGAGCAGGGCCGAGTTTTGGTGCGGGCTGAAATCACCCTGGAACCTGGTCATAACATTCTGCGATTGACTGCAGGAAAGCCTGAATCGAAATCCGGCCCAAGTCCAGAAGGGCAATTTTACCCTGAAGACAAATACAGAGGCTGCGCTGGACTGGGTAGGACCACTGTTTCATATTATGAAGCATCGTCAAAGATGATAAAAACCCGGGCAAGCTGATGCCATCACTGAAAGCCCCATGGTTTCTGTGGTAGAAACCATGGATCCATTGCAGTTCTGCCTCGGTTAACAAAACTGCTTTCGCAATTTTCGCCTGCGAACGGTGGAGCCTGGGGCAAGTCCGGGCACTCTAGGGTCAGGCAGGGTGCATCAAGAGTCGATCAATCCCGGAGACCAGTCCTCAGATTTCCAGCCTTTCTGCCTCGGTAACCTTGATGTCAACTTCTCCAGCGAATCTTTTTTCGGGGGGCATTTCTCTCCCCCAGGTCGGGTACCCAGAAGCAGGTTCCTCCACCCAGGGGCCAGTGGTGGCTCCTGAGATCCGGCTGAGCCAGGTCATGACGACCTTTGACCGAGAACAGCTCACCGGCCTGATGGTGGTAGATCAGAACCAGCTGGTGGGTCTGGTGACCGTCCGCGATATGCTGCGGTTTATTGACCGGCAGATACCCCTGGATACCCCCATTGGCCAGGTCATGACCCAGGATCTAACCGTGCTGCAGGGCTCTGAGCTGAACCACGCCTTTGGGGCCATACACACCATGCGGCAGCGGGGAATTCACCATTTACCCGTGGTAGATGCAGACCATAGACCGCTGGACTTGATTACGGTGAAAGCTTTGCAGCAGCACCTGGTGCCCCCCCATGTGCTCAAACTGCAGACGGTGCGTTCTCTGGTAACACCGTGCCTGGGGTTGGTGTCTCAAGCCGACACCCTGAAGATGGTGGCGCACCAACTGGTAGAGCTGCAGATTTGCTGCGCTCTGGTGCTGGATGAAGAGGATGGCCGGTGGAGCGGTCGCCCCGTTGGGATGGTGCTGCGTCAGGATGTGATTCAGGCGGTGGCCCAGGGGCTAAATCTGGAACAGGTGACGGTCAAATCGGTGATGCGCGACTCGTTATTTTTCCTGCAGCCGTCTGATTCTCTGTGGCTGGCCTATCAAGAAATGCAGCAGCACCAGCTGTCTTGTCTGGTGGTGCTGGAGCGGGACGATACCCTGCTGGGGCTGATTACTCAGTCAGATCTGATCTACAGCCTCGATTTGCACCACCTGCAGCACACCATCGGGGCCACCTGGCAATTTATTAGCCAGGCCGAGGTTGACCAGGCTGGACTGCTGAAGCATCACCAGGCGGAGCTGGAACGGCTGGTGCAGGCCCGCACCGAACAGCTGGCAGAGCAGGCGAAGTGTGATCGCATTCTCACCACCCTGACCCAGCACATCCACGAGTCCCTTGACCTGCAGGCGGTACTGTCTACCACCGTGTCAGAAGTGCGACAGCTGCTGCAAGCCGATCGCACCAGCATTTTTCAGTTCGATACCGCAGCCAGCGGCACCATTGTGGTGGAGTCGGTGGGCGAAGACGGCCAGTCAATTTTGGGCCATGTGGTGCGCGACGAATGCTTTGCCGACCAATGGAGCGAAGCCTATCGCAAAGGCCGCATTCAGGCGATTGAAGACATCTATCAGGCCGGGTTTCAGCCCTGCCATGTAGATTTCCTGGCCAACCTGCACATTCGGGCCAACCTGGTCATCCCCATCGTTTACGGGCAGGACCTCTGGGGGCTGCTGGTGGTGAACCAGTGCAACACCCCCCGCCGCTGGCGCAACTGGGAAATTCGCCTGCTGCAGCAGTTGACCCACTCCCTGGCCATTGCCATTCGTCAGTCGGAACTGTACCAGAAGCTGCAGGCCGAACTGGCCGAGCGAGAACGGTACGAAGCCCACCTGCAGCAGCTCAACGATGGGCTGGAAGCAAAGGTCGAAGCCCGCACCGCCTCCTGGCGACAGGTGACCGCCCAGCTGCGGCAAGAAATTCGCCAGCGGGAGCAGGCCCAGGCTGCCCTGCAGGCCAGCGAAACCAAATTCCGCAGTCTGGTAGAGCAAACCAACGACTGGGTCTGGGAAATTAATCACCATGCGGTTTTCATCTACGTTAGCCCCAGGGCCACGGAAATCATGGGCTACTGCTGCGACGATATGCTGGGGCACCGCTTCTCTGACTTTATGGCCGACGACGAAGCCATTCGCTTTAAGACGGTGCTCACAGTGCTGATGCAGCAACGCCAGCCTTTTACACAAATTGAGGCAACCTGTCTGCACCAGCAGGGCCAGAACGTGGTGCTCGAAATCAGCGGTGCCCCCGTTTTTACCGCCGCGGGGCAGCTGCAGGGCTATCGCGGCATTACCCGCGACATTACCGAACGCAAACAAATAGAAGTCGACATTCGTAAAGCTCTGACTAAAGAAAAAGAGCTGAGAGAACTGAAAACCCGCTTCATTTCCATGGCCTCCCATGAGTTTCGCACTCCCCTGACCACCATTCTGGCTTCTACCGAAACCCTGGAGCGCTACCGCCATAAGCTGCCCGAAGCCAAACAACAGGCGGTGATTCATCGCATTAAAACTTCCGTGAACCACATCATCGGCATGTTGAATGATGTGCTCACCCTGGGCAAAGCCGAAGCCGGTAAACTCGATTGCCAGCCTCAGCCCATTCATCTAAAGCAGTTTTGCAACGACGTCATTGAAGAACTGCAGCTGGCCCAAAAACCTCCCATTACGCCGATTGAGTTTAAATGGTTTGGGGCACAATACGAGTATCTGGCCGATGAAAAATTGCTGCGCCATATCTTCATAAACTTGCTCTCAAATGCCCTGAAATATTCTCCAGAACATCAGCCCGTTGTCTTTACCCTGGATACCACCGCGGCTGAAGTCATCTTCCAAGTCCAAGATCAGGGCATTGGTATATCAGCAGAAGACCAGCAGCAATTGTTCGAGACCTTCCACCGGGGGCGCAACGTGGGCAATATTTCCGGTACCGGGTTAGGTCTGGTGATTGCTAAGCGGGCTACCACAGCCCATCGGGGTTCCATTTCCTGTACCAGCCAGCTGGCACAGGGAACGACATTTACCGTCACGCTACCATTAACCTCCTGGAGCGAAAACCATGGCTAAAATTCTTGTCATTGAAGACGAAGCCGATGTGCGAGATAGCATCGTTGATATTCTCAACGCCGAAGACTTTATCGTCGATAGCGCCGCTAATGGACAAGACGGGTTAACCCTGATTGCAGAATTTCGCCCCGACCTGGTGCTGTGCGACATCATGATGCCCATACTGGACGGCTACGGCGTGCTAGAACACCTGCGTCGTCAAGAAGCGACCAAAACCCTGCCGTTCATCTTTCTGACCGCCAAGGCCGACAAAGCCGAAATGCGCACCGGTATGAATCTGGGGGCAAACGACTATCTGACCAAGCCCTTCACCCACGACGACCTGCTGGGAATGATCCGTGCCCGCCTTGGGGTCAACCAGGCCATTCAAGAAAAAACCCACGAGCAGCTCGAAACCCTGAGAAGCAGCATTAGCACCGCCCTCCCACGGGAACTCAGCGGCCCCCTGCAGGAGGTGATGCGGTTATCGGCAGCTTTAGAAGCCGAAGCCGAAAGCCTTGATCCGGTAGAAGTCGCCAGCTATGCCAAAGCCATTTTGCACAATGCCCATCAGGTGGCCCTGCTGAATCAGAACCTGATGCTGGTGTCTAAACTGCAGGCCATTGACATTGACTCCCCCGTGGCCAAAACCTTTCGACAGCAGACCACGGCAGCTGCCCACGGGCTGATTCAGGCGGTAGCCACCGAAATTGCCGCCAACTATCTCCGCGACGATGACCTGCAGATTCGCCTTGAAGTGTGCAATTTGCAGATGTCTGAAACCACCCTGAAGAAAATCTGCGAAGAGCTGATTGATAACGCCTTCAAGTTTTCCTGGGAGGGCAAATCGGTAAACGTCATGGGATCCCACCAGGAAGACTATTACACCCTGTACATCATGGACTATGGCCAGGGCATGACCCCTGAGCAAATTGCCCATGTTGGGGCCTACCAGCAGTTCAGCACCGGGATTGAAGCCTCCGGAGGGGTCGGCCTGGGGCTGACCATTGCCCAGAGGCTGGTGGCGCTCCACGGCGGCGAAATGCTGATCGAAAGCCTACCCGGCCAGCAGACGGTGGTGCGTCTGATGCTGCCCCTGGCCCCCTGAACCTGTGACTTTATCGCACCCCCTGCAGTAACCCATAGCGAATCAGGCCCGACGCCATGCCCTGACGCATGGGCCAGAGGGCAAATGCGCCCTGAATCGTGCCTATCCCCGCCTGGGCCAGACCCACCAGGGCTTCAGGAGTCAGGGCCGAGGCGATGACTTGATCCCAAAAGGGGGCCACGGCCTGGGTCCAGTCGGCGGTTTGTACCTCCCGAAAGCCGCTGCTGTGGGCAATGGCTTCGTACTCTGGCAGAGAAATTACGTAGGGGAGGCCGTATACATCGTAAATCCAGGTCAGCTGCTGCTGCTCTGCCGGGGTCAGGGCACCCGCCAGGGAATCGGTAGGTCGATGGCACCAGGTGGCCATCAGCAGTTTGCCCCCCGGCTTGAGCAGGCGGTAGCACTCCTGCAGCAGGCCAACTTTGTCGGGCATGTGTTCGCCACTCTCCATCGACCAGACAAAGTCAAAACTCTGGTCTGGGAAAGGGGTATGGAGGGCATCGGTCACTTCAAACCGGGCGCAGGGGGCCGTATCCCCAGATAGGTCTGCCCTAGCGGCTCGCTCCCGGGCACGGTTGGCCTGAATGGGGCTGAGGGTAATGCCGGTAACCCTGGCGTTAAAGCGGGTGGCCAGCACCAGGGCGCTGCCGCCGATGCCGCAGCCGCTGTCGAGAATATCCCCGGCCTGGGTAACGTTGGCCCACCCCAGGCATTCGTCGATCAAATCAATCTGAGCCTGGCGGCGGTTCTTGCGCTGCCTGCCGGTGGGGCCGTAGTAGCCGTGGTGCATATGCTCACCCCAAATTTTTTCCCACAGGCCAGAGGAGGCATCGTAGAAATCCTGAATTTGGGTGTAGAGAGAATCTGGCATTGAGCAAATTTTATGGCAATACAGGACATCTTGACGATCCCCCTGCCCCCTTCCCTGCGAAAAGCCGCAAGGGTCTAAATCAGAGGGGTTAGGGCTAGGCTTGAACAGCCAAAAGCCGGGGGGATCTACGGCAAAACAAGTTAGCGTCTAGCTGAATCGAGAACCACTACCAGGAAACAAGCCATAGATTAGTGAGTGGTCGTGAGAGTCAACTCATGGAAATATAAACCTAATTGATCACCTCTGCCCCATGCGAATGACAGTATCGCGGACAATTTGCCTCGGTTTTTTCGTACTCATTGCGGTGGGATCCCTGCTACTGCTGTTGCCATTTGCCACCGCTGAAGGCACCTGGAACAATCCCCTGGTGGCCCTGTTTACCGCAACTTCGGCGGTTTGCGTAACAGGGCTGATTGTGGTGGATACCGGCAGCTACTTTTCTCCTCTAGGGGAGGGCATTATTCTGGCCTTAATTCAGGTGGGCGGGTTGGGTTACATGACCGCTACCACCTTTTTGCTGCTGCTGCTGGGGCGACGGTTGGGTCTACGGGAGCGGTTAGCCATCCAACAGTCGATGGATAAAGCGGAACTGGCCGGAGGGCGTTCTCTGGTGATTTCCATCATCACCATGACGCTGCTTTTTGAGCTGACCGGTATGCTCTGTCTGTATCCCACCTTCAGCCAGGACTACGGCCCTGGCTACGGGCTCTGGCTGTCGGTGTTCCACAGCATCAGCGCTTTTAATAACGCCGGGTTCAGCCTGTTTGAAGATAGCCTGGTGCAATATGCCTTTAATCCCTGGATCAATATTGTGATTACCATCCTGGTGATTTTGGGGGGGTTGGGTTACCAGGTGATTATGGAGATTTTTGTGTGGCTGCGCGATCGCATCCAGCGTCGTCGCAAACGGCAGGTGTTTTCCCTCAACTTTAAGATCGCCACCAGCACTACGGTGGTACTGCTTATTTTGGGCACCCTGGCGATTTTTGCCGCAGAATTTAACAATCCTCCCACGTTGGGTGGCGTGTCGATTGGGGCCAAACTTTTACTAGCCTGGTTCCAATCGGTGGTGACCCGCACCGCCGGGTTCAACAGCGTTGACTTTGGATCTATGGAAAACGCCACCCTGTTCATCGTTATTGCCTTTATGTTTATTGGCGCTAACCCAGGCAGTACCGGCGGCGGCATTAAAACGACTACCATTCGCATTTTGCTGGCCTGTACCCGCATGGTGCTGCAGGGCAAGGAAGAAGTGCTGCTCTTTCAGCGCCAAATTCCCGCCAGTCGGGTGCTGAAAGCCATCGGGGTGGTGGTTGGTTCGGGCCTGGTGGTGGTCATTGTGACCATGCTGGTGGCCTTTAGCAATCCCGAATTGAGCTTCATTGAACTGCTGTTTGAGTCAGTATCGGCCTTTGCCACGGTGGGGCTATCAACCGGCATTACGGCGGAACTCTCGGCCTTTGGTAAATACGTCATTATCGCCACCATGTACCTGGGCCGGGTCGGGGTGCTGCTGTTTATGGCGGCGATATTGGGAGACCCCAAACCCACGGCAATTCAATACCCAGAAGAAGATTTGCTGGTTGGCTAGTATTTCGCGCAGCCAGTATTGCCACGCCGGTTGGGTGGAGCCCCAGCGGAACCCGACACTCCGAGCAGCTTCGATGTTGCGAAACTAACCGGGTGATGTACTAAACCAAGTCCAGCTCGAAATCTGTAGTTTTCTATGATACTGGGAACCATAATTGTCCATTGTCTCGCCATAAAACCGACCCATGAAACTGCAAGTTCTGGTGCGTAAACTCCATAGAACCCTGGCCCCCATTGTGATACTGCCCCTGCTGGTAACGGTGACTACCGGGGTAACCTACCGCCTGTTAAAAGACTGGGTTGGGTTAACCCGCGATCAGGTTCACTTTTTGATGGCCATTCACGAAGGAGAATATTTGGGGCCAACCCTGGAACCGTTTTATGTATTGTTGAACGGCCTGGGGCTACTGTGGATGCTGACGACGGGGGGAGTAATGGTGGCTAACAATATTCGGCAGAACTTCAAAGTCAGGTTCTCAAAGATAGAAGAGACCAAACCATGAATACATTTGACTGACTCGATTAGATATAGCGGTTCTCAGTTCAATCAGGTCCAAACTTGATTAGCTTGGAATCCCGTGGCCAAGGGGTGCAGTCTTATCTGCAATCTCAGTCGTTCAATCATGCCACCCGGCACAGTCCAGTTATGCTTCAACACATGACCTATTTGCTGGCCTCTCCTGCCGTAAAAGGACCGTGGGCAAGATATGGATGGCTCTTATTCTTTAATTGTGGTGGCCCAAAAGGGATGAGCCTGGCCCCTTGCAGACAACCGGGCGCAAGGCTTGCAGCCGGTTCAGCATCCATGACTTCGTTCAAGAGAATGGGTATTCTTCCCGTAGGGTCTATATCAAAACCATAGATTTTTATTTAGATATGTAAACTGCTTGTGGTATAGTTGCAACGAACAGGTTCAAAGGACGGATTGACCAAGCCTTTGAACGCTTCTTCTCCGGGTCATGCGATGTTCGACGTTTTGTGGCAACTCATCTCTATCGACAGTCCCCCTTAAGGGTCGGCTGGCAACAATCGTTACGGCCAGTTAGTTGCCATTTGGCTTGTGGGTCGGGTATTGACAGTCATGACTAGAAGCCATCTCAAAAGTTTTGGTGTCGCCATGGGCTATCCCCATGAATTGTACGTCGCTCTAGCTTCTCTTAAGCCTTGCTATCGATAGCGAAATGTCACTGACATAAGGCTGGTGGGCAGTGCCCACCCTATGGCAGATCAAGGCTTTCAGCAATTTGCAGGGGTTGATTTCAGCTTAATTCAGTGACATTCATCGATAGTGGCTTAACCGGCAGCGATTTTTAAGATTTTGCATTCGCAGGTTTTGCATTTGCAGACAGAGTTGTCGCAGAAGTTACTTCTGGGACGGATGCTCTGTGCTGGTTAAACCTATACAGGAGGTTCGATTGAAAGCAATCCGAGGTATTAGTGCGGCAAGTCTCAGGCGAGAGTGGTTTGCCAACCCCAAAGCCGACATCCTGGCGGGAGCCGTAGTGGGGTTAGCGCTAATTCCCGAGGCGATCGCCTTCTCCATCATTGCCGGAGTCGATCCCAAAGTGGGGCTGTATGCCTCCTTTATTATTGCCATAACTACGGCTTTCCTGGGGGGGCGACCGGGGTCCATCTCGGCGGCCACCGGGGCCATGGCCCTGCTGATGATTGACCTGGTAAAAGATTGGGGGCTGGACTATCTCCTGGTGGCCACCTTTCTCACCGGCATTTTTCAGGTGATTTTTGGCGTTTTGAAACTGGGGCGGCAGATGCGCTATGTGCCCCGAGCGGTGATGGTGGGCTACATCAACGCCCTGGCGGTGCTGATTTTTCTGGCCCAGCTGCCCCAGCTCACTAACGTGCCGCCCACGGTGTACGGAATTACGGCTCTCTCCCTGGGGATTATCTACCTGCTGCCCCGGTTGACGACAGCCATTCCGTCGCCCCTGGTGGCGCTGGTTGTCATGACCGCCGCCGCCATCGGCCTGGGGCTGGAGGTGCCCACCGTGGGCGATATGGGCGAGTTGCCCACGGCCCTACCCACCTTTGCGCTGCCCCAGGTGCCCCTGAACCTGGAAACTCTGCGCATCGTGCTGCCCTATTCCCTGACCATGGCCCTGGTAGGTCTGCTGGCCTCCTTCCTCACCGCCTCCCTGGTGGATGAACTCACCGACACCCCCAGCGACAAAAACCGGGAGGCCAAGGGGCAGGGCATTGCCAATATCATCACCAGCTTTTTTGGCGGCATGGCGGGCTGCGGCATGATTGGTCAATCTGTCATCAACGTGCAGTCTGGCGGGCGAGGACGGCTGTCTACCCTTTCGGCAGGTCTCTTTCTGCTGTTTGCCATCCTGGCCCTGAGCGGTTGGGTGCGGCAAATGCCCATGGCGGCCCTGGTGGCGGTGATGATCATGGTGTCCATCGGTACCTTCCGCTGGGCCTCTTTTCGGGACATGGCGAAAATTCCCCGCAATGAAACTGCCGTCATGCTGACCACCATGCTGGTGACGATTTTTACCCGCAACTTTGCTCTGGGGGTGGCTACGGGCATCGTCATGAGTACGGTGTTCTTCTCCCGCAAAATTGCCCAGCTGGTATTTGTCGATAAGGTGCTGCAGGACGACGGCACCCACCGGATTTACAGCGTATCGGGGCACATTTTCTTTGTGTCGATTGACGAGTTTTTAGACGCCTTTAATTTTGAAGAACTGGTGGATCGGGTCACCCTGGATTTAACCCATGCCCACCTGTCGGATCAGGGGGCGGTCGTCGCCCTGGACAAGGTGGTGAATAAGTTTCGCCGCAGTGGGGCCGAAGTGGAGGTGGTGGGGCTGAACCAGGCCAGCGCCTCCCTGGTAGAAAAGCTGGCCGTCCACAGCCACCCCAACCAGATGCCCGAAAAAACCGCTGTTTCTGAGAACTAGGCCCACCATGAAGCGAATTTTACTCTGTACCGACGGCTCAGCTTTTGCCCAGAACAGCTATCCCTACGGGGCCTGGTTTGCCAGCCGATTGCAGGCAACCATCGACGTAGTCTATGTCAGCGATGACCGGGGCAAAACCACCGCTAATAACCTCAGCGGCAGCATCGGCCTGGGAGCCTCCGAAGCCCTGCTGAAGCAACTGGTCGAGGTGGAACATGAGCGGGCAAAACTCAACCGCCAGAAGGCCAGGGTAATTTTGCAAACCGCCGAACAGGGGTTGACCCAACCGGGGGTTCCGGCGGTCAATCTCATCCACAAGACCGGCTTTTTAGTAGACTCCCTGGCTCCCCTGGAAGCGGATGCGGATGTGATCGTGCTGGGTAAGCGGGGCGAGGCCGCCGAGTTTGCCTCGGGCCACCTGGGAGCCAACGTGGATCGCATTGTCCGCAGTAGCCGCAGGCCCTGCCTGGTAACGCCCAACCAGTTCACGCCGATTGAGCGACTGCTGGTGGCCTACGACGGCAGCAAGAGTTGTCAAAAACTATTGGAGTTTGTGGTTCAATCTCCGGCCTTCCAGAGGCTGGAGCTGCACATTCTGACGGTGGCCACCAAACCAGAGGATGAGGATGCGATCGCCCACCTCAAAGTCGCCGAAATGCAGGCCCAGGCCGCCGGGTTCTCCCCCATTGGCCAGGTTATCCCCGGTAATCCAGAACAGGTAATCGCCGACTATGTGGCAAGCCACAACATCAACCTGCTGTTGATGGGAGCCTACGGCCACAGCCGCATCCGCCATCTGGTCATCGGCAGCACCACCATCCAGCTCTTACGCAGTAGCCATATCCCCGTGCTGCTGTTCCGTTAGCGATCTCACTAACCAGCGCTGCAAACTCAAAACTCAAAACTCAAAACTCAAAACTCAAAACTCAAAACTCAAAACTCAAAACTCAAAACTCAAAACTCACCCTTTCAAAGCAGCACACCCACTTCCCTAAACCCTCTCCCCTAATCCCTAATTCCTAATCCCTAATCCCTAATCCCTAATCCCTAATCCCTAATCCCTCTTCCCCATTCCCTCTTCCCTACGTTCCTTAACTAAAACATGTCCATCACCAACCGAATTCACTTTCGCAACGTCCAGGGAGACGTGCTGGGCGGCTTAACCGCCGCTGTCGTCGCCCTGCCCATGGCCCTTGCCTTCGGCATTGCCTCCGGAGCCGGAGCCTCTGCCGGGTTATGGGGCGCAATTCTGGTGGGCTTTTTTGCCGCTTTGTTTGGCGGCACCCCCAGCCTGATTTCTGAACCCACCGGCCCGATGACGGTAATTGTGACAGCAGTGATCGCCGCCACCACCGCCAGCGATCCGGAAAACGGGTTAGCCATGGCCTTTACGGTGGTCATGCTGGCGGGGTTGTTTCAGATTGGCTTCGGCCTGTTGAAGCTGGGGCGGTACATCACCATGCTGCCCTACAACGTCATTTCCGGCTTTATGACCGGCATTGGCGTAATTTTAATCTTTATGCAGCTTGCCCCCTTCCTGGGTCAGGAAACGCCCGGCGGCGGAGTGCTTGGCGTGATCCAGAATTTGCCGAGCCTGGTAGCCAACGCCAGTCCCTGGGAAACAGCGTTGGGCAGTTTGACCCTGGCCATTCTGTTCTTATATCCCAGCTCTCTAAAGAAAATGGTGCCGCCCCAACTGGTGGCCCTGGTAATTGGCACCCTGGTATCCTTGACCCTGTTGCAGAATGTCGAGATTCGCACCATTGCTACCATCGGCGAAATTACCCCAGGACTGCCGTCTCTGCAATTCCCCACCTTCACCCCCGGCAACCTGCGACTGATGTTCGTGAATGCCATGGTGCTGGGCATGGTCGGCTCCATCGACTGCCTGCTCACCTGTCTGGTGTCGGATAGTTTAACCCGGACAGAGCACAAATCCAATAAAGAACTGATTGGCCAGGGGATTGCCAACTTAATCACGGGACTCTGCGGCGGCATTGCCGGATCTGGTGCCACCACCGCCACGGTAGTCAACATTCAAGCCGGGGGACGCACCGCCCTCTCTGGCCTCAGCCGCGCCCTGATTTTGCTGGTGGTAGTGCTGTGGGCAGCTCCCCTCACCTCCGGCATTCCCCTGGCGGTGCTGGCGGGCATTGTGCTGAAGGTGGGTATCGACATCATTGACTGGGGCTTCTTGAAGCGAGTCCACCACATTTCCTGGAAGGCGGCGGGTATTGTGTACAGCGTCGTGGCTCTCACCGTCTTTGTGGATTTGATGGTAGCGGTAGCTGTGGGCGTCTTCATCGCCAACATTCTCACCATTGCCCGGTTAGACGAACTCCAGTCGGAATCGGTGAAGGCCATTACCGACGCCGATGACCAGATTGTGCTCGCCCCTGAGGAAAAGGCCGCTCTGGATTCAGCCAACGGTCGCCTGCTGCTGTTTCACCTCAGCGGGCCGATGATTTTTGGGGTGGCTAAGGCCATTTCGCGAGAGCATGATGCCATTGGCCACTACGACGTACTGATTGTGGACCTGAGTGAAGTGCCCATTTTGGGGGTGACCTCTTCCCTGGCCATTGAAAACGCCATTCAGGAGGCCGTGGAAGCCGGGCGGGAAGTGCTGGTGGTCGGTGCTACGGGCAAAGTCAGACGACGACTCGAAAAGCTCGGCATCAATGGCCTGATTCCGGAAAATCACTGGCTGGAAAATCGCTTGGTGGCACTGCAAACCGGAGCCGCGATCGTGCAGCGCAAGCTGTTTACGTTACCTGAGCCTGAACTGACCGGGGAGGCGCATCTGTCGCTTCGGAATTGAAGCGCTAGAAAGTAGCCGACGAGGGTGCTACAGATTCATAAAATAGGCGTCACGGGCGGCCTGTCGATAGCGAGACTCCAACCTTGCCCGGCGGGTTTTCTGCGCTTGCTGGGACCAGTAAAGCCAGGGCAGCAGGGCCATCAGCACCCAGTTTTCGCCTCATAAGCGACCATCTCGGTCTCCACGTGATGCTTAAGGTGGCGCAGCGCCGTCGGCGAACCCCCCACCGACCCGAGTCAGGGAGAGTTAGTTTAAGTCCAAAGATGGGCCGAGTTGCCTTCAAATCTTAGCTCTTGTGTCCCTGCACAACCTGCACACTACCTCCCCCATAGAGCTTAGGACCATCACATTGAAAACCGATTTGCCGTAGTTCTGCGGCAATGTCAGTTTCCAGCAATTGCCAGGCCGTATGGGTTTCAAACAACCAGAGAAAACTAATCATCCCCGGCCAAAACAGAGGATTTTGAGGTTTGTGAAAGTCAACCATTGTAAACGTGCCGTTTGGTTTCAAAACCCGCCATACTTCTCGAAAAATCTGCCGTCGCTGGTCGGGTTCCATCTCGTGCATGGCTACGCTGGTATGGATGAGATCAAACCTGTTATCTGATAGCGGCATGGCTTCGGCCCAGCCTTCAACAAAACTGGCTTTGGGTACGTTTTGTTCGGCTCGTTTGAGCGAGAGAGGCGACGCATCTAAACCGGTAACATGGTTGGAATAATTCACCAGGAATTGAGTAGTTTGTCCGCTGCCGCAGCACAAATCCAAAACCTCCATTTCAGAAGTGATCACAATGCCCTCTAGGGCGAGATGACGAAACCGTCGTTCTCCTCCCACTGCCAGAGCGGCTGTGCGAGAGATGGCATCGTAAAGCCACTGATAGCGATAGCTGAGAGGTCTGAGAAAAGTAGCCATAGGTAGTAAGGCCATGGGGGTGACATTTGGACTATGACAGCGCAAGCCTTTGTCCACGTTATAGTTATGGGCGCTCTATGGTCAAAAAGCTGAAATTCCAACTGAGCTGGTCGCGTCTATGATTCACCTGCATACGACTAAAACTCGTCAATTAAGCCGCTGAGACGCGTAACCACTTTAATACCATTATTTCCATGGCGAATCTCACTCGAACGAAATACCCCTCAAACATCCCCCCTGCCCCCTGCTTAAGGGGGATAAAGGATGAAACTTAAGCCTCCAGAAACCAGGGGGATTCTATGCTAATCAAGTTTGTATTTCTTTGAACTGAGAACGCTATATCTTGAGACCATGGTTAAGTTTGTAGCGTAGGGCTATGCCCGCCAACTCAGCATTTAAAAACTTCCAGGCTTGCACACGATCAGCCATGGCTTTTGCAGACCGCCAACAACTATTCGAGACCCTGAACAACCTGACTCCCCAGGAGTTGGGCAAACTGTTATTTGCCATCAAGCCACCGGCAGGCATTGTGCCACCTCAGGTTGCCCCCCAGGGAGATCGGGTTGCCGCTCTACTGCAATGGGCCGAAAGCACCACTGGCCGGGGATTAAATGACATTCAAACCTTCCTGAACCAGCTTCCTACTCTGCCCTCCCCTGAGGATATTCAAATTCAGTCGGTAGCGCTGGAACCCGACCAGACCCGCCCGGTGCTGGAAGCCTGGTACGGGCGTGAAGACGAACTCAACCAGCTCACCGCCTGGCAGGCTAACCCCAAAGGGGGCGGTTTCAGCTGATCCTCTGTTTCATCCTTGGAGTTGTAGCCTTTCCACTCGTCGTGGTTTTGATTATTGGCTTAACAGCTTGGAGACTAATGCTTAGATTATTCCGCAGATAAACCTTCTCCCTAACTCTGTAGGGTGCCTTCCCGGCCTGTAGCCACCCCGCAATGTTGCCATCACCCCAGCCCAGAGCATCGGTACAGTATGTCAAGATCTGGTTTTTGTTTTGCCATTCAACGACGGTTTTTGGTTTCTTCTACATCCTGCATGAACACCTGCACCCGCTCGGGGATGGCCCCGAAGTAGTGGTCGTCAAACTCCTGACCCTTAGCGGGAGCTTTGCCAAACAGAGTGCGCCCGGCCAGCAGCAGGTCGGGGCGCAGGCTGGCAAAGTTGGCGTCCACCAGAAAATACTCCTGCTCAGCCCCGCAGATGGAGTTAACCTGGGACACTTCTTCGATGACCCGACCATCCCCCTGCACCGAAACGAAGCCGAAGGGTTAACCGCCTGATAGTACTGAACCTAAGATTCCGAATGCGCCATCTTTGATACCAAATCCTGGGTTTATGAGGTCTGTTTTGTCTGAAAAAAGGCAATCATTAAGATTTCTAGCTAGATGAACTATCAGGTGAGACAATAAAAAACAAAAAAATTTATTTTAAGCAAAAAATAATCCTCCATACCCTACCCTGTAAGGGCTTAGAGGTTCAATAACCTCAAATTCTCTTTGCCCCTCTGTAAAATCAAAAGATACCAAAATCAAAAATCAGGCCAAGATTTTATCGAAGCATATGGCAAACAATAAATGCAATTAGAATCGACGAATTTATTTAAGCCAAACTTCTCCGCCATGAACCCCATACGAAAACTCTTAAATTCCGTTATATAGCGGTTCTCAGTTCAATCAGGTACAAACGTGATCAGCTGAGCATCCCTCTGGTTTCTGGAGGCTTAAGTTTTAACCTTTACCCCCTTAAGCAGGGGGGCAGGGGAGATGTTTGAGGGGTATTTCATTCCAGTGAGACTCGCTACATCCCTCTTCAGGGGGACCCTGACAGGGTAAGATGGCGAAGCTATTAAATCGTGAAGAAATTTAAAGTGCAAACTAAGCCTGTTATTTCCTTGGGCGAGCCCTGTAAAGAACCCTCGCCCAGTTCTTCTCGTCAAGATTTACCCTTCACCCTCGCGGATGTGCGAGCTGCCATTCCTGACCACTGCTTTCAACCCAATACAGCCCGTTCCTTAGCCTACGCCCTGTGGGATATCGGGATCGTCACAGGGTTATTCTTTCTCGCTGCAACAATTGATCGCTGGTGGTTCTATCCTATCTATTGGCTAGCCCAGGGCACCATGTTCTGGGCCTTATTTGTGATTGGCCATGACTGCGGCCACGGTTCCTTTTCTCGCTACAAGGGGCTGAATCATTTAGTGGGCCACATTACCCATACCTTTATTCTGGTGCCCTACCACAGCTGGCGCATCAGCCATCGCACCCACCACTCCAACACGGGCAATATCGAGACGGACGAAAGCTGGTATCCCATCGTTGAGAGCCACTATCGCCAGATGGGGTTTCTAGAGAAAGGGGTCCGTTACTACGCCAATTTGCTGGCCTACCCAATTTATCTGTTCATGCGGTCTCCTGGTCGGCCAGGTTCCCATTTCAATCCCAGCAGTCCGTTATTCAAACCGTCTGAACGCCAAAACGTCAGGACAAGCGTTATTTGGTGGGTTGGCATGGTGGCACTGCTGTTGGTCGCAACGCTCACCTTTGGGATAGCGCCGGTGGTGAAGCTGTACGTTGTGCCCTATGTCATTTTTGTGATGTGGCTCGATCTGGTGACGTTTTTGCACCACAGCGAGGCCGATATCCCCTGGTATCGGGGCAATGATTGGTACTTTCTCAAGGGGGCGCTGTCAACGATCGATCGTGACTACGGATTTATCAACTGGATACACCACGACATTGGCACCCACGTTGCCCATCATATTTTTTCCAACATGCCCCACTATTACTTGCAGGATGCAACCGCAGCGATTAAGCCGCTGCTGGGAGACTACTATCGCCAGTCAAAGGTTCCCATCTGGAGGGCCTTCCTTAAGTCTTACCAAGATTGTCACTTTATTGCCGATGAAGGCTCAGGAATTTACTATCAACCGGCCCAAGCATTGAAGCAAGAATAAGTTGTCAATATTTTCGGACTAAAACGCACCGTTTGTGCTGATAGGCCGCTAGCCTGAGTTGAACGATGCGTCCTCTTTAACATCTGCGATTCCATGGGAGGTGTTAAAGGGGAGGCATCCCATCTATAATCAGGGTTTTGAAAGGTCCAAGGATGCCAAGTAAGGGTGAAGATATTGGCCATGGAAATACCATGAGAAACGCCAATGCTTTCGATAAAGTTTTTGATGGAATACCCGATGAAATCAAAATCCCCCTTCAAAACATCCCGCTATAGATATAGTTGTGTTGCGAAATCTGCAGAAAGGCCTAAAAATTATAGATATAGTTGTCAGACTATCATTAGATTTGGCAATATGTTTGAATAACTAATCTTTGGTGCATCGTGAGATAAGTTTCTGGAACCAGCCCGACCCCTTAAATCTGTATTTTTGTGAAGCCTCAGAAATACATGGGTTCTGAAGTGCAGTGAACAATGCTACTGGCTCAGCAAGCCACAGTGTTTTTCCACTGCGGGTCGTCTTCAATAATCTTAGGAGCTGGCTAGAGACAGGTTTAATAGTGTCTCAAGGGAAACGCGTATCTACAGGATTTATGGGGTGAGTTATGAGATCTGTTCACGAAGTTCCGAAGCGTGCCTACATCAATGTCATGGAGATGCTGGTTGAAGAAGAAGTCACCAAGCAGATTAAAGGGTTGCCGCCTCGCATACTCAAGTATTTGAAGCAAACTGAGGTCGAGACCTACGCGCTCAACCGGTTGCCTTCCCTCTACGCCTCTAGCGAAAAAGGATGGCAACACCAGTACGAAAAAGCAAAACGAGAGCTTTACAGTCAAATTAAAAACGCAGTACGCCAGGCTCTGGCAGCGGTTCAGGTAGATCCAATTCGGTCCTCTGAGCCCCTAAATCTCAGCTACGACGAAGATGCAGAGATGGCCCTGGAGATCCTCCGTGCCCTATATCAGCAACCCGACCTGGGCTGGGATGATGCCGTTGACCGTTTGCGGGGGTTACTGGCCACTCGTCAGGGTAATCGCAACGTACCAGAGGCAAATCCTCCCGTATCCCACCGCACCCGTCATCGTTCTGATTCTATGAATAGTGAAAGCCACCCTCACTACTGGCGACCAGGAACCTATGGCGGTGATGTATCTTGGCGACAGCGACAGTTCCCGGCTAATGCCCCTGCTTTCGACTGGAATGACCCGCGCTACTCAAAGTAGCTTCGGGCCAGCAGGGTGGCAGGAATCCCCAGAGTCTTGACCTTTTGCTTAAGACTCTCAGCCCGGGCAGGGCTGGTTTTTTCATAAATTTGGGCGGCATGCCCAAAACTCTGGATGGCCTCGGGTAGTTTGCCAAGTTTGAACAGAGCTACCCCGAGGTTTTGGTGCGCCTCGGCATAATAAGGAGAGAGGGCAATGGCCTGACGATAGGCCGTGATCGCTTCGTCTAAATACCCTCTTAAGCGTTGGGCAAGCCCCAGGTTATAGTAGGCCATTGCCAAAGAAGGATCAGCGTCAATGGCCTGCTGAAACAGAGATATGGCTTCTAGCAGGTGGCCCTGGGATTTTTTTAGGTTACCGAAATTGATCAGCGCGCCTAGCTTTAATCGGGGTGGGACGTTTTGCTGTAAGGCCTGGATATAGTCCTTAGCCGCCTGATCGGGATGGTCATGGCGAAGGGCAAGAGCCCGGTGGTAGTAAAGTTCATACCCGGTGAGGGCATCCAGGGCTTCATGCTGGTCTAGCGCCCGGTTGAGTAAGCTGAGCGCAGCCTCTGACTGATTCTGCTCAAGGTAGAGAGCGGCAAGCTTGTTGAGGATATAGGGATCTTGCGGATACCGTTGTAGATGCAGTTCCATTAAGGACTGAGCGCGACTAAACTTGTCCCGCTGAATGACCACCTCAGGATCGTAGCCAGTATGGTAGATGCCCACCTGGTCAAGGGTTAGCACCTGCCATCGCGGGTGCTGTTGCTGCAAGGCGGCAATGCTGTCATCCACCGTTTCATGGTAAAGGCGGAAAAATTGAATCGTAGGCAACCGTCGGAAGAAGCGAGTGATCAGGGTATAGGGGGCCTGGGTAGCCCCAATCTCCTGGCGCAGCAGGTTGACGGCAAGCAGATTTGCCGACTCAATGCCCTGCTGAGGTTGCCCTCGGTCAATTTGCTGCAGCTGCTGGCCGACTTCGCCATCCAGAACTTCATCGGCATCTAGCACCAGTACCCAGTCGCCAGTGGCGTGGCTGAGGGAGACATTGCGAGCTGCGGCAAAGTCGTTGGGCCAGTCTATGGAGAATACCCTGGCATTGTGGGCTGCGGCAATATCAACCGTAGCATCCGTAGACCCCGTATCGACCACTACGATTTCATCGACGATCGCAGCTGCACTATCCAGGCACCGGGGCAGGTTGGCGGCTTCGTCTTTAACAATCAGGCAAAGGCTGATGGTCATGGCTTTGTTGGTGAGCCGTCAATTACTTGCTGAGCCCGTTGTAGAGCCTGGCGGACCTGATCAAAGCCGGTGCCACCGTAGCTATTGCGGGCAGATACCACCTGTCGGGGAGCAATGGCCTCGTAAATGTCGTCGTCTATGGCGGGGTGAATGCTGTGCCATTCATCCAGGGTTAACTCCCGCAGTAATTTACCGGCTTCTAGAGAAGTTTTCACCGCTTTGCCCACCAGGTTGTAGGCTTCCCGGAAGGGGACCCCCTTGGCGGCCAGGTAATCGGCTACGTCGGTAGCATTGGAGTAATCTTCGTTCACCGCCTGCAGCAGTCGGTGGGAGCGGAAGCTAATGCCCTCCTTAAGCAGAATAGTCATTGCTTCCAGGCATCCCTGCACGGTTTGTACCGTATCGAAGAGGGCCTCTTTGTCTTCCTGCAAATCTTTGTTGTAAGCCAGGGGCAGCCCCTTCATCATCACCAGTAACCCCTGCAGGTGGCCAAACACCCGCCCGGTTTTGCCCCGCACCAGTTCGGGAATGTCGGGGTTTTTCTTTTGGGGCATAATGCTGGAGCCGGTGGAGCAGCTGTCGGTCAGGGTGACAAAGCTGAATTCTTCCGATGCCCAGAGAATGATTTCTTCAGACAGGCGGGAAAGATGCACCAGAATCAGGCTGGCGGCGCAGGCAAACTCAATGGCAAAATCGCGATCGCTAACCCCGTCCAGGCTATTGCCGTAAATGCGCTCAAACCCCAGCAGTTGGGCCGAGTGGTGGCGGTCAATGGGAAAGGTCGTTCCGGCCAGGGCACCACACCCCAGGGGGGAAATGTTGACCCGACGCAATACATCCTGTAGGCGCTCCCGATCCCGCTGGGCCATATCTACATAGGCCAGCAGATGGTGAGCCAGACTCAGGGGTTGAGCCCGTTGCAGGTGAGTATAGCCAGGGATGAGGGTTTCAACGTGGTTTTCGGCAATATGCACCAGGGCCATTTGAAACTCTTGCAGCTGGGTTTGGATGGCCTCAATTTTAGCCCTCAGGTAAAGTCGTACGTCAGTTCCCACCTGGTCGTTGCGGGAACGGGCGGTATGCAGTTTTTTGCCCACATCCCCCACCAGTTCGGTGAGCCGCCGCTCTACGGCAAAGTGCACATCTTCTGCCTCTATCCCCGGCGTAAACTCCCCCCGACGATACTCTTGACGAATCATCTCCAACCCGTTGACCAGGGCTTCCCCTTCTTCTGGGGAAATAATCCCGGTTTCTACCAGCATTTTGGCGTGGGCCTGGGAACCGGTGATGTCATATTCGAGCAGCTCAATGTCAAAGCCGATACTGGCATTAAATCGGGCAATTGTCGGGTTTAGCCCGGCCTCAAATCGTTGGCTCCAGGTCTGAGGAGAAGGGGATTCCAACGGCAAACCTCTCTGATACTAAATTGGTGGTGATGGAAAAATGAGTCGGTCATCAAGGGCACTTTGATTTATTTCAAGCACCCGGCTTAAAGGCAAAAGGCCTCAATCTTTACATTAAGAGTAGGTGGTTAAACCCCGCAGAAAGTAACCTATGATCAAACCAATGAGCAAAGCCCATACCTGTCCTGTCTCAATAAAGGTGTTCCACAGGTTAACCATATCCCTCAGGATGTCAACATCATCGAACTGAGCGACCACTGGAGTGGAAGAACCTTGAAAGGACAACACTCCAGCCTCTGAAGGAGCAGCAATAAATTGATGAATGTCAGGGGTTTCTGACAGGATCACCACTGGACGCAAAATTGTGTCAATGGTTAAAGATTGCGGCTCAACAGCCTGGGAGTGGAAGTGATTCATGGGCGATATGCCTATGGAACAGGTTGTCACCCCAAACTATACACCAGGGGGCCAAAAACTCTCCGGTTAACCCGAAAAAATCGCTCTAGTCGGGTTTAACTTTCGAACAATTCTAGCTGCAGTTCAGGCTTGACCCGCATCACTACCAACGTCATGTCATCTTCGTTGGTGTTGTCAGCGCCAATGAACCGCTGCAGCAGGTCAAAGGTATAGTTCAGAATATCGTCGGCAGAGGCGCAGTTACGGCAGGCCCAGCTTAAGGCCCGTTCCAGGTTATCCTCATCAAATCGTTCGCCCCTGGGGTTAGCCGCTTCGGTAAAGCCGTCGGTATAGAACACCACCGTGTCGCCAGGCTGCAGTTGAATTTCGGCTTCGTAGTACTGGGTATCCATATCTAACCCCAGGAGCATCCCTACGGTATCAAGACGGGTAATGGTGTTGGTCGCCGCCTGCCAGAGAAAGGGAGGATTATGGGCTGCATTGCCGTAGGAGAGTACCCTCGATTTGGGGTCATACTCAGCATAAAACAGGGTAACAAAGCGGTTAGAGTTTTCTAAATCGCTGTGCATGACAAAATTGAGATGCTGCAAAATTTTGGCCGGGGAGTGCCCATTCAGCACTTCTGCCCGCAACATGCCCCGCATCATGGTCATAATTAAGCCAGCGGGTACCCCTTTGCCCATAACATCGCCAATGGCGAAACTCCACGACGACCGGGACGACTCGGGGGAAGTAGTATAGCGCAGTTGCTCAAAAGTGGTGGGGATAAAGTCGTAGTAGTCACCCCCCACCCGATGGGCCGTGAGGCAGCGAGCGGCGAGATCCATGCCTTCAATGGCGGGGCATTGCCGGGGTAAAAGCTGCAGCTGAATTTCTGCGCCAATTTCTAATTCACGATCCAGCCGTTCTCGTTTTCGCAGGGCGACGGTGAGTTCGTCATTTTCAATGGCGACGGAGGTTTGGTCGGCCACCAACCGCACCAGCTTTTGCCGGGTCTCGGTCCAGGTGTAGTCAGGGTCTCGGCTAAATACATACAGCCGTCCCCGCTCGACATTGCCCACAATGATAGCGGTGCCAAATAGCTGAAAATCGTCTCCCAGGTAGCGATTCACCTGCCGATCGAGGGACAGCATGACATTGCGGGCCATCGTCATGAGGCTGGTTTCGGGGGCGGCCTCAAAGCTGGCTGTAACCTGGCGAGTGGCCGCTTCCATCGCAGACCGTACATCTTGGCAGTGGTCTTCACTCTGGCAGTGGAGCCGTTCCAGCCGCACCTGGCCATCAGGGCGAAACAATACCAGCGCCCCTCCGCCAGCGTCGGTGACTCGGCTGGCAATCATGGGAATCAGCTCGAGAAACTGATTTAGATTGTTCAGGCTGCGCAGGGCAAACCCGAGGGAGCTGAGCAAATCTTGAATTTTGTATTGTTCCCGCTGTAGCCGGGCCACCAGTTCCTTCAGGGCAAATACCGGTGGGGTATCTGGTACGTTGTTGGTACCAGAACTTTCAAATGAAGGTGACGACCCCGGTGGCATGGGAACTGCTGTCATGAACGGCGCGGTAAAAATCTTGCGGACATTCTAGCGGATGGATTCAAATTCGGGCCATCGATTTATAGAACCTGGGAAAGGTTTACCTGCCCCTGTGGTCTCCCCATGACATTCCGGCCAGATGGTCTAATCCCACTTCACCTTAAATAGGCGGAAAAGTTCGTAATCGTTATGGGAGACAACCCGTCCTCCGGTAGCCTTTACCAGGGGAGACCAGCGGGTCAGATCTTCTAGATAAACTTCTGCCCCCAGGTAGGTTTCCAAAATTGCCCAGCTTTCCGCCAGGGGAGCTTCTGGATTAATGGCGTCGAACAAAAACCATCCCCCAGGCTTGAGCACCTGTTTGACCTGTCCCAGCACCGACTCCCAGTAAGCCACCGGGTAGTAGCAGCTCACCCCGGTGGAAATAACCATATCAAAACTGTGGGGTTCGTAATCGAGCTTGTGGGCCGGGGCGTGGTTCACCCCTTTAAATAATTTGGAATTGAGCTGAGGCCCCCTAGAGGTCAGGGCCTGACAGGCTACCTGGCTGATGTCGTGGCCGTGGAATAGGGCATCCCATTCCCGCCAGGGATACACCAGAAAACTAATGCCGCAACCAATGTCTAAACAATGCTCTCGCTTTTTGGGTTTGACCGCTTCCCAAAAGGGCGTGGCGATGCGAGGAGTCAGGGAACCGCTGACCCAGTCTTGAAACACCGGCATTTCTTCTACCTCGGGGGGCAGGTCGAAGGGCTGGCCTGAAAACTCATGATTGTAGCGTTGGGCAACGGCCTGTACCTGTTCGGGCCAGTTGGGTTGGGCGGCGGCGGGTTGGGCCTTCTTCATCCTTTCAGGGCTCGGTTAAAGTTCTCTCGGTAGGACTTGTTAAGGGCCAGAAATAGCGGCCAGAGCAGCGTTAGTTTGACTTTCCCCTGGCTGAAACTGGTACGGCTAAAGCCGCTCCAGAACTTCCAGGCTCCGCCACCATAAATGCCGATTAGCACCAGGGCTACTAATGTACTCATGGGCACTGCTCCTATCGAATCAACTCATGTATCCTCTACAATACCAACGTCAGCCCGATTTGGCGGCAACCCCGCTCAATGAAACCCAACGCCCTTGTCCGAGTGAGGGGGAGTGGTTGTGGCGTCAGGTTAAACCTGATCTGTATAGATCTAGCCTTTTGGAGCTGGCGGCGAATCACACTTAGGGTAGAGCTATCCGGGTATACCCTGGCTTACTCTACTCATGGTTGGGCTTAGCGTTGTCGGCGTTGACATCGATCAGCCTCCGGTTAGGCAATGACCATAACTGCAGGTATGATCTTTACCACTCGGAGGGTTCAAGTAGCAGGAAGGAGGATATATGCGTGCAGTGCTGATGGCCGGTGGTTCGGGGACTCGTTTGCGACCCTTAACATGTGACCTCCCCAAGCCGATGGTGCCTATCCTCAACCGTCCAATTGCTGAGCATATCGTCAATTTACTCAAGCGCAACGGCATTAACGAAATCATTGCCACCCTGTTCTACCTGCCCGACATTATGCGGGACTATTTTCAGGACGGTAGCGAGTTTGGGGTGCAGATGACCTATGCCGTCGAAGAAGACCAGCCCCTGGGCACGGCTGGCTGCGTAAAAAATATTTCCGATTTATTAGATGACACCTTTTTAGTCATTAGTGGCGACAGCGTGACTGACTTTGACCTGCAAGAGGCCATCAGGTTCCACCAGGCTAAGGGGTCAAAGGCAACCCTGGTACTGACCCGTGTGCCTAACCCGATAGAGTTTGGGGTGGTGATTACGGATGAGGAGGACCGGATCCGTCGCTTCCTGGAGAAGCCCTCCACCAGCGAAATCTTTTCCGACACAGTCAATACAGGCACCTACATTTTAGAACCCGAGGTGCTCGACTACCTGCCCGACAATCAAGAATCTGACTTCTCGAAGCAACTATTCCCCCTCCTGCTGGAGAAGGGAGAACCGATGTTTGGCTACATCGCCGACGGCTACTGGTGCGACGTTGGCCACCTGGATGCCTACCGTGAGGCTCAGTACGATGCACTCCACCAGAAGGTCATAGTGGACTATGCCTATAAAGAAACCTCGCCTGGCATTTGGGTCGGGCAGAACACACAAATTGATTCCTCAGCCCAGATTCATCCTCCGGTGCTGATTGGGGACAACTGCCGGATTGGCCCCCGCACGGTGCTAGAGCCTGGCACGGTAATAGGCGATAATGTCACCATTGGTAGCGATGCTGATTTGAAGCGGCCCATCATCTGGAATGGAGCCATCATTGGCGATGAAGTGCATCTTCGCGCCTGCACCATTTCCCGAGGAGCGCGGATTGACCGACGTTCCCACATTTTGGAGGGGGCCGTAGTGGGTCCACTCACTACGGTGGGAGAAGAGGCCCAGATCAGCCCTGGAGTGCGAGTTTGGCCCAGTAAGAAGATTGAGTCAGGTGCTACGTTGAACATAAATTTGATTTGGGGCAATACCGCCCAGCGCAACCTGTTTGGTCAACGGGGTGTCACCGGGTTGGCAAACATAGACATTACCCCCGAGTTTGCGGTCAAACTTGGGGCGGCCTATGGCTCGACCTTAAAGGCCGGCTCCCACGTGACCGTTTCCCGTGACCAGCGCAGCATTTCTCGCATGGTGTCTCGCTCTCTCATTGCGGGGCTAATGTCGGTAGGCATTAACGTACAGAATTTAGAAGCCACCGCTATTCCGGTGGCCCGCAGTGTGCTGTCTCAGCTGGGAGTGGCTGGGGGTATTCATGTGCGGCTGCATCCTGATCGCCCTGACCATGTGTTGATCGAGTTCTTTGATGAACAGGGCATTGATATCCCTAAGAGCAAAGAGAAGAAAATCGAAGGAGCCTACTTTAAAGAAGACCTGCGGCGATCGCAGATTCAAGAAATCGGCACTGTTATCTACCCCACCCAGGTCGTAACCACCTACGCCACAGAATTTGAGAAGCACCTCAACCTGGAATCTGTGCTCAGTAGCCAGGCCAAGGTAGTGATCGACTACGTCTACGCCGTATCGGGGGCGGTACTGCCGCAAATTCTCGGCAAACTCGACTGCGACGCCGTAGTGCTCAACGCCAGCTTGCGACAGAATGCCCTTTCCAACGACGAGCGAGAGGTTATGCTGGGCCAGCTGGGGCAGGTAGTGCAGGCGTTGCGGGCAACCTTCGGGGCCCAGGTATCGGCCAATGGTGAGCAGCTCATTCTAGTGGATGAAATGGGCTCCCAAATTCGGGGTGAGGTTCTCACTGCCCTCATGACCCATATGATGCTAACCGACCATCCCAGGGGCACGGTGGTCGTGCCCATTCACGCCTCCGGTGCGGTCGAGCAAATTGCCCGCCGCCACGATGGTCATGTCATTCGCACCAAGGCCAACCCCACCGCTCTAATGGAGGCCTGCCAGGATAACGACAATGTAGTGCTGGGGGGCAGCGGCGACATGGGCTTTATTTTCCCTGAGCTGCATCCTGGTTTTGATGCCATGTTCTGCATCGCCAAGCTGATCGAAATGCTAACCCTGCGGGAGCGGTCTCTGGGGCAAATCTGGTCAGATCTACCCCGAGTTACCCATCGCATTCAAACCCTGCGCTGCCCCTGGACCGTGAAGGGAGCCCTGATGCGTTATATGGTAGAAGAGCACCCCCCCGAAAAACTGGTTCTGATTGATGGTGTTAAGGTACTGGGCGATAACCCTGACGATTGGATTCTCGTTCTGCCTGATGCTGGTGAGCCCCTGGTTCATATTTATGCCAATAGCAGCGATCGCGATTGGCTCGATGAAACCCTGGTCAAGTACCAGAATCAGGTGCAAGACTTTATTGCAAAAGAGCAGGGTATGAAGGAGACCGTTGCCCTATGAACAACTGCATGCTGATGGCTGAAATCGTACAGCCGCCCCAATTGCGCTATACGTCTGATAATCAAACTCCTGTAGCCGAGTTTGTGGTGCAGTTCCCAGGTTTGCGGGAGGGAGATGCCCCCTCCCAAATGAAGATTGTGGGCTGGGGCAATTTAGCCCAGGATATTCAGCAAAACTATCGAGCCGGGCAACGGGTTCTGCTGGAAGGTCGTCTCTCGATGAATGTGGTAGACCGCCCCGAAGGGTTCAAGGAGAAACAGGCTGAGATGACGGTGCAGCGCATTTACGATGTGGGCACCATGAATACCATGCCGATGACCGCTGGCACGCCAATCAACGCGGTTTCAGACACCAACGTTGCCACTGCGGGAGGCCCTCCTACCCCGACAACGCCGACTCCGGCTGCTCCTACCAGTCGGACCTCTAACACCACAGCAGAAACTAATCGCAGCTATGACGATATCCCCTTCTAAACCTTGTCCAAGTCCAGAAGTGTAGTTTTTCCTGAGGGAAAACTGTGGGTTTCGAGCTGGCCTTGGTATAACTAAATTTCAGGACTCAAAGAGTCGCCTCCAACTTTTCATTGTGGAGGCGACTTTTTTGGTGTCCATATCAACCCTTATGGAACTTTTTCAACAGTTCCGCAGCGTCGACACCTTCACCCGCAACCTGCTGGACCTGGGCGCAGTAGTTGCCCTGAAGCAACTGAACCACCTGCCGGTGATTGTGAACCCCAGCCCCCCGCCGGCAAACGAGATCTGGTGCCTGACCTGGCCAGGCCGCGATCGCAACCGATGCCGACAGCCTGCTCATCGAGTACCACCCCGTCCCAGAAAAAACCGTCTCCGATGCCCGACAAGCCCTCTCCCTGCAGGATAGGGTCGCCCTGGTGAACACCCTGCGCCCCATCGCCACCGCCGTGGGTCGCTCAATTTCTACAGCACTGCAACCGGCTTTGGTTTAGTGTTGTAGAGAGGAAATTGGTGAAAGGTGAAGGGTGAAGGGTGAAGGGTGAAGGGTAGAGTGATGGCGGGATGGTGGGATGGCGGGATGGTGGGATGGTGGGATGGTGGGATGGTGGGATGGTGGGATGGTGGGATGGTGGGATGGTGGGATGGTGGGATGGTGGGATGGTGGGATGGTGGGATGGTGGGATGGTGGGATGGTGACCTACTAATATCCACCCCTGCATCGGGAGTGTTCAAAATCTTGTGGGATAGGCATCCTGCCTGTCCCAGGAGAGTGTTCAGATTCTTGTGGGATAGGCATCCTGCCTGTCCCAGCTAGCAGGCGAAACGCCTGCCCTACAAGACTTGTGGGAAGCTGGATTAAGCTGTTTGTCAACCCCTACACAAAATTCTGATCCCTCCCGTCCCAGGCAAGCAGGCGAGACGCCTGCCCTACAAGACTTGTGGGAGCCTGATTAAGCTGTTCGTTAACCCTACACACAACTCTGCCCAGTCTCCTGCATCCTCCCACTACCGCACCACCGCACCATCCCACCCCCTTCCCTATTCCCTATTCCCTATTCCCTATTCCCTATTCCCTATTCCCTATTCCCTATTCCCTATTCCCTATTCCCTATTCCCTATTCCCTATTCCCTATTCCCTATTCCCTATTCCCTATTCCCTATTCCCTATTCCCTATTCCCTATTCCCTATTCCCTATCCCCCCTTCCCCCTTCCCCCTTCCCATGACCCTAATCCTCACCAACGACGACGGTATCGACGCCCCCGGTATTCAGGCTCTACGGGCGGCCATCGCAGACCAGCCCAATTGCGTAGTTGCTCCCGACCAACATCTTTCCGGCTGCAGCCATCAACTCAACCGGGGAGGACCAATTGCGATTCAAAAGCGCGACGAAAATTCCTTTGCCATTGGCGGCACCCCGGCAGACTGCACCCGAGTAGCGCTGAGTCACCTTTGTCCAGAGGCAAAGTGGGTGCTGTCTGGCATCAACGCCGGGGGCAATATGGGAGCCGACACCTACGTTTCGGGTACCGTTGCGGCGGTGCGAGAAGCGGCGTTGATGAGGGTACCCGGTATCGCCATTTCCCACTTTATTCAAAAGGGGCAACCGATTGACTGGCAGCGAGCAACCCAACTGACAATGAAAGTGTTGCGTACCCTGATGGCCGAAGAATTAGCTCCCGGCTGCTTCTGGAACGTAAACTTACCTCACCTGACGGAGATAGATCCTGAGCCGGATTTGATCTTTTGCTCTAGCTGTACTCAGCCTTTACCCACCGAATTCAAGGTTGAGGACGATAAGTTTTATTACATCGGGGAATACGGTAAACGTCGCCGAGATCCCGGTTCTGATGTGGAAGTGTGCTTTGGTGGTGGTATTGCGGTTACGAAAATCTGTCTTTGGTGAGTTCGCGATTAACCTATCTCTCCCTCCGGGTACCCCTCCAAGGAGATGAGTTTCCTTAGAAGAATTTTGGGCCAAAAAATATCCCTCCTCTTTGATAGGGGCGCAGGTACAGTGACCTTAGGTGATGCCCCATAAGATGGGTAATTTCATTGCCAGAGATTTTCTTAGTGTGGGGTTATCAGAAGATGTCCCAATCAAAAATTAATCCAATGAGTTCATGCAGTTTATGAAACCCCTCATCTCCTGGGGAGTAGCTTTTATTTAGGAGTTTACAAGCTTATATTCTCTCGCAAACCAAAACCGTTCCCTGTTCCCCGTTTGTAATACGAAGTTCTTCATCCAGATACAGAATTTCTAGAGAGCCATTAGGAGAGCGCTTCATCTGAAATTCGCTGCGTCCGGTTTCCGGATCTACCCCATCGGGCGGCACCAGGCCAAACATGAATTTAAGAAACAAATCCTGAAACCATTCCTTGGGGTTAAACCCGACAGAAGCCGAAGGCTTACTAAACACATCGTTCCAGGTTTGTAGATCAGTCCCTGCTGCCGGTTCCAGGGTGCCTCCGGTGAACTGGACCTGTAGAGCCGTGTCGCTGCCGGGTTCACAAACTCCCAAATTCCTCACAATTCCCCGCAGAGGCGGAAAGTCATGGCTCAAGGCAGTGAACTCCACCACAATATCGTGGGTGCGCTGACTAGACCCTGCGATGGGAAACACCGGCTGAGACACCTGGTTAACCACTACCTTCAGGTCCTTGGGTTGAAACATATTGAAGGCGAGTCGCCCCAGGGTATAGGTATAGGTGCCGTCTTCCTGCAGTTCTCCATCGGGAAAACTGGGGGCGCTGATTAAACGCCAGTCGCCATCCAGTAAATCGGTTTGGCGAGTCGGGTCCGGGGTCGGATTCAGCGATATCAGGTGATCAATAGCAGCGGCGACTTTACCGTTTTTGGGATCACCACTATGGGTGGACAGGGCTTCTCGCAAGGCCTGTTTGGCAGCTGTTCTGGCCTGATTTTGGGGAGTAACGGTGTCGGAGGTCATAGTTGTCTTAAGGATCAGAATCAATTAAGTTACAAATTTTGAGTTTTGAGTTTTGAGTTTTGAGTTTTGAGTTTTGAAGTTTGAGTTTTGAGTTTTGAGTTTTGAGTTTTGAGTTGAGCGGTCAATTCAAAATTCAAAACTAAGAACTTAAAACTTTTTCATTCCTTAGTAACCTGTCATACTCAAATCCAATAATCTTCGGAACTCAGAATTGGTGCGAGACTTCGCATGGTCAAGCAACTCGGTCATCGCTACCCACCCGGCATTTTGTGCTTACTCTATCCCTATACCATCTTATTTGGGCCGCAGGAGATCTAACCTGAGCTGGTGATCGGGACTTAAGAGCCGACGGAAGGCCAGCAGTACGACTCCGAAGGTGCCTAGAGCTGCGCCGGAAGCAATCATAAAGATAATCACAATCTGGTAGCGCACGGCATCGATAGGGTTAGCCCCAGCCAGAATTTGCCCGGTCATCATGCCCGGTAGGCTGACCAATCCCATCACCATCATCGAGTTAATGGTGGGAATCATGCCGGTGCGGATGGCTTCCTGCACCTGTTTATGGGCGGCTTCCCAACGGGTGGCCCCCAGGGTGAGCAGAGTTTCGATCTGGTCGCGCTGGGTGGTGACCCCTTCCATAAACCGATCTAGCCCCAGAGAAATGCCGGTGAGGGTGTTGCCCAGCACCATCCCCAGCAGGGGGATCAGGTACTGAGGATCGAACCAGGGCTGCACCTGAATAATGCCCCTGACCGACAACCCCGTAACCAGGCTGGAAGCTACCAGCACCGACAGCAGACTGTTCAAGTAAATGCCGGGAAAGCGTCGGCTGGTGCGGTTGACGGCGGCGATTCCGGCAATGCTGGCCATAACCAGGCTGATGGCGAGAATCAAGAACGGGTTTTCCTGGGTAAACAGCCACTCCAGCACAAACCCGATCAGCAGCAGCTGCACCACCATGCGTAGGGATGCGATGGCCAGAGACCGCTCCAAACCTAGCTTCAACCCAATGGACAACCCCACATTCACCAGAATCAGCAGGGCCGACAGCGCTAGTTGACCGTACCCAATGGTGATGTAGCCATTCATGGCCGCAACTCCGTCAGGTCGAGGGTTCGGGTGGTAAAGCGTTGAATTTGCTGCTGGTCGTGACTGGTAAGCAGAAACGCCCGGTTGCCTGCCTGCAGCCAGTCCTGCAACAACGTTTCTACTTTGTCAGTGGTCTCTGCATCCAGGGAAGCGGTGGGTTCATCCAACAGCAGCACCTGGGGATCAATCTGCAACGCTCTCAGGAGGGCTAAGATTTGGGTTTCGCCCCCCGATAGCTGCTGGGCCTGCAGCTGCAGAAAATCTTGCCCCCGCCCGAGCTGTTGCAGCCAGTGGAGGATGCGGGAATTGGCCCGCCATTGCTTCGCGTCATCCTGAGCGAGTCCAGAGCCTTGAGCTTGATTCACCTTAAGCTGCAACGCCTGCTGGAGATTGTCCTGTACCGTGCCAGGAAACGCCGTTGCCCGCTGGGGTAAATACACCATCTGGCGGCGCAGCGACGGTAAGTGCCAATCCCGCAAAGGCTTTCCTTGAAAGGCAATCTGGCCTTCCTGGACGGGGTCTAGCAGCACGATGGAACGCAGCAGCAGAGTTTTGCCTGCCCCCGAAGGAGCCACCAGCCCCATCCGTTCTCCCGGTTTCAGGTCAAAACCAACCCCTCGCCAGAGCCAGTGCCCTGCCACCTGCCGTCCCAGCTTTTGAATGGATAGCACCGTTTGCCCCTGGGTCATGCCCCTGCCGAAATCACTGACATTCTAAGGAATCAAACACTTGATCGGCGGTTTGCACAGGGTTTTCTCCCTGGGCCAGAATCCAGGCAAAGCGGGTCTGGTTGTTATATTCCACCAGGGTGAAATAGCTGGCAGCGTCGGAGCTGGTTTGTTCATCCTGAAACCGGCCTTCCTGCACCAAAAGGTTGACAGACTGAGCGCAAAGGGTGCGTTCTTCAACACGCTGCTCCAGGAGTTGATAGGTGCCCTCCAGGGTGATTTGCTCTTGCAGCGCTTCGGCAAAGGTTTCTGCTTCAGCCCCCTGTTCCAGGTAGGCAGGTACTTTACCCACCGTCAGCACCGCTGCAGGGGGGCTTTCAGGACTGGCCACCTGGGTAATCTGCAGTCCAAACAGATCCATGCTGAGAATACCTTTGCTACCCCCCGGTAGGGTATACACGAACAGTTCCTGCCCCTGATCTTCCACATCTCCAGGTTCCAGGGCAAATCGCATGGTGCGACTGATGAAAATTCCAGCCACTATGGAAAAGAGCACGATGAGGCCCAGACACCCCCCGCAGCCCAGGGCGATCCATTTGACGGGGCTGTTTTGCCGAGACGTATTCAGATCCTGCAGATCACCGTTCGTCATGGGAGGTTTGGAGGCTCTTTCCTTCAATAGACATCACAATAGAAATCAGGTTTGGGGTGTTCCAGCGAATAGCCTTTGTCCTGGGCCAGAAATGGTGTTTTTTCAGGGAAAATCCTGGTTTAAACCCTGTCCAAGTCCAGAAGTGGAGTTTTGCCTTAGAGAAAACTATAGATGAATGTCACTGAATTAAGCTGAAATCAACCCGTGCAAATTGCTGAAAGCCCTGATCTACCGTAGGGTGGGCACGGCCATCCCTGTCGAGGTGAATGTTGGTACGAATCAGCGACTGGCGTAGGGTGCATTAGCGGCTCACACATCTGCGCGAAACCTCACAGGCTTTGTCTTTGGGCCGCAATGCACCGCTTGCGATATCAAGATTCTCGCTTAACGCAAACGGTGCGTTCCGGCCAGGGCAGAAATTTTGCATCATCGCACGGTGAGCCTGAGGCCGGGACACACCCTACGCATAATTGAGATTTTAGGGGGTTTGATGGAGTTAAAATCTCCCTTTTCGGAACACCTTGACAGGGCTGGGTGGGCACTGCCCACCAGTCTTATGTCAGTGACATGCAACTATAGATCTCGATCTGGACCTGGTATCCTCATTCAGCAGCCTGTGGTCAATTCGAGACCACTGACTACAGGAGCAAATGGCGCATCAGACCTTGGGACCACTTTTTCGATGGAATCCTCTTAAGAGTAAATCACTTTCTGGGTGATACCAGCGGTGCAATTATTAAATGAAAATGTTGATGCCAGTACATTTGAGCCCATCGCAAACCCCGTCTCTTCGGGTTCGGTATCCCCACCTTTAGGTAAACCGGCCTAACAAGCACTATAGATATAGCTGTCAAGCCGGAGCAAAAAAACTTATGGGAAAAGTAGTCGGAATCGACTTAGGAACCACCAACTCGGTGGTGGCCGTTATGGAAGGGGGTAAGCCTACCGTTATTGCTAACGCCGAAGGCTTCCGCACCACTCCTTCAGTGGTTGCCTACGCCAAAAACGGCGATCGCCTGGTGGGCCAGATCGCCAAGCGTCAGGCCGTTATGAACCCTGACAACACTTTTTATTCTGTGAAGCGCTTCATCGGTCGTCGCTACGACGAAGTGAAAACTGAATCCACTGAAGTCGCTTACAAAGTCATGAATGTGGGCAACAACGTCAAGGTAGATTGCCCCCAGGCAGGCAAACAGTTTGCCCCTGAAGAAATCTCTGCCCAGGTGCTGCGCAAGCTGGCGGACGATGCCGGTAAGTACCTCGGTGAGAAAGTGACCCAGGCGGTGATTACCGTTCCCGCTTACTTCAATGACTCCCAGCGCCAGGCCACTAAGGACGCCGGTAAAATTGCCGGTCTGGAAGTGCTGCGGATCATCAACGAGCCTACCGCTGCCTCCCTGGCCTACGGTCTGGATCGCAAGAGCAACGAAACCATCCTGGTGTTTGACCTGGGTGGTGGTACCTTCGACGTCTCCATTCTGGAAGTGGGCGACGGGGTCTTCGAAGTGCTGGCAACCTCCGGTGACACCCACCTGGGGGGTGACGACTTCGACAAGAAGATCGTGGATCATCTGGCTGCTGAATTCCAGAAGATGGAAGGCATTGACCTGCGCAAAGACAAGCAGGCCCTGCAGCGTCTGACCGAAGCCGCTGAGAAAGCCAAGATTGAGCTGTCCAGCGTCACCCAGGCGGAAGTCAACCTGCCCTTTATTACCGCCACTCAAGACGGTCCCAAGCACCTGGAGATGACCCTGACTCGCGCTAAGTTTGAAGAACTGTGCGCCGACCTCATCGACCGCAGCCGCATCCCCGTTGAGCAGGCCCTGAAGGATGCCAAACTCGACAAGAGCGCCATTGACGAAGTGGTGCTGGTGGGTGGTTCTACCCGAATCCCCGCCATTAAGGAACTGGTGAAGCGGGTGCTCGACAAAGAGCCCAACGAAACCGTAAACCCTGACGAAGTGGTGGCCGTGGGTGCCGCAATCCAGGGTGGCGTACTGGCCGGTGAAGTGAAAGACATCCTGCTGCTGGATGTCACCCCCCTGTCTCTGGGTGTGGAAACCCTCGGCGGCGTCATGACCAAGCTCATCCCCAGGAACACCACCATTCCTACCAAAAAGTCTGAGGTGTTCTCCACCGCCCAGGATGGCCAGACTAACGTGGAAATTAAGGTGCTCCAGGGTGAGCGGGAAATGGCCTCCGACAACAAGAGCCTGGGGACCTTCCAGCTCTCCGGCATTCCTCCCGCCCCGCGCGGCGTGCCCCAAATCGAAGTTATCTTCGACATCGACGCCAACGGCATCCTGAACGTTACCGCGAAGGATAAGGGCACCGGTAAAGAGCAGACCATCACCATTTCTGGCGCATCCACCCTGGATGAGAACGAAGTGGATCGCATGGTGAAGGACGCCGAGCAAAACGCCGAAGCCGACAAAGAGCGGCGCGAGCGCATTGACCTCAAGAACCAGGCTGACTCTCTGGCTTACCAGGCCGAGAAACAGCTCAGCGACATGGGTGACAAAGTGCCCGCCGCCGACAAAGAGAAGGCCGAAGGCCAGATCAAAGAGCTGAAGGATGCGATCGCCGCTGAGGACTATGACAAGCTCAAGCCCCTCACCGAGCAACTGCAGCAAACCCTCTACTCCATCAGCACCAACCTGTATCAGCAAGCCGGTGGTGACGCTGCCGCTGGTGCCCCCGGTCCTGAAGCTGGCGCTGAAGGCGGTACCTCTGGCGGTGACGACGACGTCATCGACGCTGAGTTCACCGATACTGAGTCCAAGTAATTGGATCAGGGACGCAAGGCAAATCCAGGTCCAGCTCAAGGGCGATTGCTCTCGTTAAGCAAAACTCCACTTCTGGACCTGGCCAAGGTTTAGAACTTAGCGCCTGGACTTGCTCCGGCTAGCAAGAAGGCGGGTGGCGAAAGCCATCCGCTTTTTTTGTGGTTGTTTTGCTTGTAAAGTAGCTGCCGGCCTTGGTAAGCCTTGAACAAGCAACAGTTGCATAGCTTGGGGGCAGCTTAATCATGCGATCGGCTAGAAAGGTCGAGGTATACGGTAAGGCTTGCTGAATATCAGCATCTTCAAGTTCGGGAAATTCTTGCTTGAGTTCAGCCCGATCAGGATAAATGGCCAACAGTTCTATTACTCGCCTCTATTACTCGCCGCACTGTTAAACGCCGCACTGCTAAACGCCCCCTGTTAAACGCCGCACTGTTAAACGCCGGTTACGGATGCAGGGTTGCCCATTCATGCGGTCTGGGTTGCTGGTGATGCGGTCGAGCTTGATGTTAAACCGAGAACCTGTTTGCTGTTTGAAGGATACTTCACTCATAGACGGCTTTGTATAACTTCAATTCCCCGCTCATGGCAATCTAGGAGAGACCCAATGAAGGAGAAACCGTCTATGAGTGGACTGGCAGGGCGGGGCATCTTAGTCGTCGTCATTGGTTCCCTGGCGTTAGCGACGCAAAACGTGCTGCTGCGGGTGATTTTTTCGGAAAGCGACATCCTGGGTCAGTTTTTGTGGGGCGGGTTGATTCCGCCATCGCCAGCCAATTCTTTGCTGGTCTTGCAGATGAGATCGCTGCTCATGGTTCCCGCCATGGTGCTCGTGTCTTACTGGTTGTATCCCGCCACCACCAGCGATCTGATCCAACTCACCCGACCCCAAAAGCGGTCTACCTTATGGCTGTCCCTGCTCAGCGGCGGCTTTTTGTTTCTGGCCATGGTGCTGCTCTTTATTGCGATCGCCAGCATCCCCGCCGGGGTAGCCACAGTATTGTTTTTCATGCATCCCGTGATTACCGGACTCCTGTCCTGGAAGGTATTTGGCAATTCTCCCAGTCGTCTGCGCTTAGGCGTGACGGCAGGAGTGCTCCTGGGTAGCGTGCTGGTTGTACCCAGCTTTGCCGGTACCCTGGGGAACTCAGTAGGCTTAGGGGTGACCGCGGCCCTGGGAGCGAGTGTCACATATTCTGTACAGGGAATTCTGGCCCAAATCTGCTTTCGAGACATTCATCCTGTGCCCTTTACCCTGGTGCAATTTGCCGTCATGGCGGTACTGACCACCCTGAGTTTGCTGCTAGTCAACATTGAGGTGCCGCCCGACCAATGGCCTACCCTCTGGCTGCTGAGCCTGATCAGCGCCGGGCTTACCGTGCTGGGCCACCTGTGCTACAACATCGGCATCCATCTGGTGCGAGCTGCCTCGATGTCGATTGTGGCGGTCAGTAACCCGGTATTTACGGCAACCATTGCCTGGTTAGTGCTTCAGGAAGATTTGCAGACTCGTCAAATCCTGGGCATGGTGCTGGTGGTTGTCAGCATTGTGTTACTGGGGCAAGAAGAGTCCCGAAAGGTTAAAGCGGCCTCCTCTCCTTAAGAAAGATGTAAGGTTTATTCTGTGCTTTCTAATACAGTTGACCCCCCTGAATTATTCCAGAATCAGCGGTTAAAAGACTTTCGGTACAGCCGTTTTTTAACCGTATGAAACATCTGTTTTCCTTCAAGCCCGTTGCGGCCAGCGCTATTACCCTGGCGGCGATAGTGGGTCTCAGTAGCTGCCAAGCTGCGCCTGAAGCCCCCGAAGCTGAAATGACCGAAGCCACCGAAACCGTTGATGCTTCAGCCGAAGCAGCAGACACAGAAACCCAGGAACTGACGCCGGTTAAGTTCACCCTGTCGTGGCTGCTACAGGGGGTAGATGCGCCGCTAACCCTGGCCATGGAACGGGGTTACTTTGCTGAAGAAGGACTGGATGTCACCTTCGAGCGAGGCTTTGGTTCTGCGGATACGGCCAGCAAAATTGCCGCCGGGCAGTACGACATGGGCTTTGGCGACATGTACGCCATGATCGAGTTCAACGAGCAGAATCCTGACCAGAAGCTGATTGTGGTCGCCGTTCCACAAAACAAAGCTCCCTTCGCGCTGATGTCGCTGAAAGAGTCCGGCATAAAGTCTGTGAACGACATGGCCGGTAAAAAGCTGGGTGCCCCAGCGGGAGATGCCCCCCGTCGCCTGTGGCCGGTTCTGGCAGAAGAAGTAGGTGTAGACGCCGACTCGGTGGAGTGGGTCACCATGGAGCCCAAGCTACGGGAAACCTTCCTGCTGCAAGGGAATGTGGATGCCATCAGCGGCTTTGTCTACTCCATGATTCCTTCTGTGCTCAAGGCCGGTAAAACTGCAGATGACATTGATATCTTCTACTACACCGACAATGGCCTCGACTTTTACGGCAACGTCATCATCGTGAAGGAATCCTTCCTGGAAGAAAATCCTGATGTTGTGCGCTCTTTCTTAAAAGCCTATTTTCGCGGTATGCAAGACGCTCTGAAAGACCCTGTGGCCGGGTTAGACAGCGTCATGGCCCAGGGGGATGACCTGATGGATCGCGAAGCCGAGAAACTGCGGCTGCAGATTAACTTCAACGACTTGATAGTCAATGAAGAAGTGGAAGCCAATGGCCTGGGAGCCGTTGACCCAGAACGTCTGAAAGCCACCATTGACCAGACCGTCAAAGGTTTTGGCCTGGCCAATACTCCCCCTATCGAAGAGGTCTTTGACGACAGCTACCTGCCTCCCCTGGAGGAGCGGCAGGTGCCCCCGGAATCAGAACGGGCTCCTCTGGAGTAGGGCGGATGGAACCTATTGCTGTTCTGACTTAAGTTTCAAGCACCCGTAGGTTGGGTAAAACGAAGTGGAACCCAACGCTAGCCTGCTTTTTAGGTTCCGCTGGCGCTTCACCCAATCTACCATTCAACCCAAATTTTCAGTTCTCACAGATTACTGGCTACGATTCTTAAATTGAATGTCAATGAATTAAGCCTGTTGGGCAGAGACCACCCTGCGGTAGAACAAGACTTTTAGCCAGTGGCGAGGGTGGACTTTTTCAGTGACATTTTTTCCTTTTTCCCAGTTGCTGCATACACGGCTCAGGCATAGTTATGGTTGATCACCTATCAGTTAAGGCACCCTCCGACGAGGAGACATCGGCGGTTTTAGAATTTCGCGATGTCAGCTTAAGGTATCAAATGTCGGGCCAGCCCCTGTCGGTCATCGACCAGGTTTCATTCACCGTGGGCCAGGCAGAATTTGTCTCTATCGTAGGGCCGAGCGGCTGCGGCAAAACCTCCCTGTTGAGGATGGTGTCGGGGCTAAATCCGGTAGAAGAAGGGGTTGTTTCTTTTCGAGGAGAAGCCATCACCAAACCCCTCAGAAATGTGGGTATTGCCTTCCAAAACCCGGTGCTGTTGCCCTGGCGTACCACCCTGCACAATGTGCTGCTGCCCCTGGAAATTGTGCCTGCCCACAAGCGTCGGCTAAATGCTCACAAGGCCGAGTACGTGGCAGCGGCCCAGGAACTGCTCACCACTGTCGGTTTGAAGGACTTTCAGGACCATTACCCCTGGCAGCTTTCTGGAGGGATGAAGCAGCGGGCATCCCTCTGTCGGGCGCTGATCCATCAGCCAGAACTGCTGTTGCTGGACGAACCCTTCGCTGCCCTTGATGCCTTCACCCGCGAAGATATGTGGGAACTCCTGCAGCGCCTCTGGGAGCGCACCCAGTGCACCAGTATGCTGGTTACCCACGACCTGCGGGAGGCAATTTTCTTATCAGATACGGTGTATGTCATGGGGCCTCGCCCCAGCCATGTGGTCTATATCCTTAAGGTCGATCTACCCCGCCCCCGCACCCTGGATATGTGCTTCACCGAAGGGTTTCACCATATGTATACAGAATTGCGGCGACACATCCAGCGTCATTAGGCTGACTCAGGTTAAGTCATCACAACAGTTTCCCTTGAATCGCAAATCTCCATTTTGCTCCTCTGCCCCCCGCCCCCTTTCTCCCCTGCTTCAGTAAGTAGCTCTGACCAACAGAAACGGTATACCCCCCATGGTGCTGACGGAATCCCTACAATCTCCTTCTCTGAATTTCAAATCCCTGCTGAACTCTAAGCATGGGGCCTATGTGTTGCCCATTGCCACGACCCTACTCCTGTTAGTGGTATGGGAGCTGGCGGTGCGTTTGTTTGGGGTGCCAGAGTTTATTCTGCCTGCGCCATCGGTCATCCTGTCGGAGATTCCCCAGTGGGGAGGAGCCGTCGCCCGCAACGCCTGGATCACCCTGGTTACTACGGTGGTAGGCTTTCTGATTGCCCTGGTCTCTGGTGTGTTGCTGGGCTTCATGATTGGTTATTCTAAGTTCGCCAACCTCACCATTTACCCGCTGCTGATTGGGTTCAACACCATTCCTAAGGTGGCCCTGGTACCCTTGATGTCCCTCTGGTTTGGCATTGGGGCCATACCGGCGATACTGACGGCGTTTTTGTTGGCCTTTTTCCCCATTGCGGTAAACGTGGCAACGGGACTGGCGACGGTGGAAACAGAAATGCAGGATGTACTGGTTTCCCTGGGGGCGTCACGCTTTGAGGTGTTCCAGAAGGTGGGGCTACCCCACACTATGCCCTACCTGTTTGCGTCCCTTAAGGTAGCCATTTCCCAGGCGTTTATCGGGTCAGTGATTGCAGAAACCGTGGCTTCCAATGGCGGTATTGGTTATGTGATTTTGTCAGCCAGCTCAAGTTTTAATGTGCCCCTGGCGTTTCTGGCCCTGCTATCTCTGGCCATTATGGGGATTGCCCTCTACAGCATTTTTGTGGTGCTGGAAAAGCGCTTGGTCCGATGGGTTTAGGGTAAGGCGGACTAACGCAGCCCAACCATGCCCACAGAGGAACCTTGATGACCAGGTAGCCCCCCTAGCCTGATGGGATACCGCTTCTAGATGTTATCGAAGTGCAGAAGTGGTATTTTCCCTAAGGGAAATCTGCGTTTTAGATCTGGATTTGACCTATTTTGAAGTCTTTAAATTCGGATCCATTCTCACTTTTCGAAGACTTGCTGATTTCTCATAAACATCTCTACACTATCCAACCTTTCTCTTGCTGGGAAATACTCTGGATCGGCTTCAAGGGCTAAACGATATTGCTCAGCAGCTTCTTCTAACTGTCCGGCCCTTTGTAAAGCCAAACCATAGTCGAAATGGCAAGGTGCATCATTGGACTCTAGAGACAGAGAATGTAAATAAGCATCCTCAGCCCGATTGAATTGTCCGGAATCATCCAGAGCATTACCCAAGATATTGTAAAGAAACGCTTCGACTTCCTCATTATTGGGTGCTAGTTCAATAGCCAGTTCAACTTCAGAAATCGCTTCACTGTAACTTTCTGTCAAACGATATAGCTCAGCCAGGTTAACATGGACTGCCCAATTAGATGGAAGCTTATCAACCAGTTGGGTTTGAATAGTAATTGCTTCCTCAAGACGGCCTTGGTGCTGCAATAATGTGGCTAAATATTCATAGGCAACAACGTCATGAGGGTTTAGTTCAATGGTTGTATACCAGGCATCGATTGCTTCACTAAACCGTCCTTGCTGTGCTAATGCTAAGCCCAAAACTTTATAGGCATCTGCATCTGTTGGATCAAGCTCAATAGCCCAGTTTAAAGAGTCAACAGCTTCCTGAAACTTTCCTTGATCTATCTGTACAACGCCCCGATAGATATAGGCAGGGGCATACTCATACCAATTAAATGTGAAGCTGCGCTTAATAATGCAATCACTCGGAAGATAAACTCCTTGTCTAGCAAGACTTCTGGTTCAGAGAGCGTGAAAATATTAGGCTCACCTTCATAACGAATTGGTATCAGGATTTCGATCAATAAATTGATTCAGTAACTGCTCAGACCGTCTAAAGTCACCGAACTCAGATGCTTGGTAAGCTTCATCCAAGAGGGTTTCATCAATGACCTGCTTGACAGGTTGCCTAACGTTGAGAGCCTGAAAGTTTGCTGAGGTTAAGGTAGATACTTGGCTCGTTTTCTCGGAAGCCAGTACATCTGGTGCGGTTAGCGCCACCCCCCCTTGCCACAGCGAAACGGAAATGAGTAATCCCGGGAAAATTTTCGACCATAACATGGCGTATTCCCTCCTTAAAGTTTTATTTGCTAATTGCCTATGAAATGCAAATTAGTTGAAATCGCTGTAGTGGCTATGCATTTTCATAAGAATTATGCGGGAGAGCTACCCTTTATGTATATTTTGAGGGCTATATGGCGAAACATGATCTATAAGAAAGGAAACTTATTTGAAATTAATAAAGCTGAATATTCATCTCTCTGGCCCATATCAAAACTTTCATGCCCTTTGATGAGGGATGGAAGTTCCATAATAGGGGAAAGTACAAAAGCACCAAAATGAGAATTGCCGCCTCCCTGCACACCTTCGAGGAATACGGGTTGAGGTTTGATATCGTAGCTTTAGCTTCCCGAAGGGTGGAGAATTTCTTAGATGACCAATCCAACGGCTGGAACGTCCAGAAATCAGAACTTCGCTCTGTCTGTGCCCTCTCTCGCCTCTGGTTCATCCTGGCCGTCGCCACGCTCTATGTCACGGCTCAAGGGGTGGAGGTGGTTCAATCGGGCAAACGCCCTTGGGTTGATCCCCACTGGTTTCGGGGCAATAGCTATTTCCGCATCGGGTGAGATTGGGGCAAAACGGCACTCATGACCGGATGGCGTTTAGCTCGAAGAGTACACTTCACCGGCAACCGAGATCCGCATCCCGCCATGGCCTCCCAAAAACAGCACCAGAAACGTACCTAACAATTGGAGTTCACGATACGGACGGTCCAATATGTGCCGGATTAGTTTTTCAGTCAACCAGGATTGTGAGAGTGCATCCCACTTTTCTACGCTTGCCCTACCCTACCCTTCGCAAATCCCATGGCTCTATACCCCCAACACCCTATTCGATTCGTATTCCTGAGAGAATTTTCCTCGCTGAGCCGAGAACTGCTTGTTTCTAAAAAATGTCTTTCACCTTTTTTCTGATGGGTCGGCAACCGTTTTCAACCCCCTTAAGAAAAGCCAATCTGCTTTCACCCCCTGAATTTTTCTACTAAGCTGCTAGCGTAGCCGGCAAGGTATCGATCAACCATGACAGTGCAGTTTGGACGCGAAATCTGTGGGAACTTCAGCGTTGCCGCCCAGCGAGAATGGCTGGTCACCAACGGCATTGGCGGCTATGCCTGCGGGTCTATTGCCGGGGTGCTCAATCGCCATTACCACGGGCTGCTGGTGGCGGCTCTCAACCCTCCCCTGGCGAGAACGCTGCTGCTGGCAAAGGTTGACGAACAGGTTGACTATGGAGGGCAGCGTTGCGAGTTATCCTGCGATCGCTGGGCCGATGGTGCGATTCAGCCCGAGGGATACCGATTCATCGAGCAATTTCGCCTGGAGGGCACGGTGCCGGTGTGGACCTTTGCCTGCGGAGATGCCCTGCTCGAAAAGCGCATCTGGATGGCCCAGGGGGAAAATACCACCTACCTTCAGTACAGGGTAGTGCGGGCCAGTCAGCCCCTTTCTCTCTCCCTCAAAGCCTTTTTCAACTACCGTGATCACCATGGCAACACCCAGGCCAGTGACTGGCAGATGCAGATTCGTCACCACCCCAACGGAGTTGAGGTAAGGGCCTTTGAGGGGGCCGTTCCGGTCTATGTGCTGGCTAACCCGGCGCAGGTTTCCCTGGCCCATACCTGGTACCGGGGCTATACCCTGGCCACAGAGCAGTATCGCGGTATTTTTCCCCACGATGACCATCTCCACGGGGCCACCTTCGAGGTGGAGTTCAGCGTTGGTCAGTCTTTCACCCTGGTGGCGAGTACATCGGCTACTCCCACCCTGGATGGACATGTTGCCCTGACCCGGCAGCATGTCCACGAGCAAAACCTGCTGGATTGCTGGCACAGGGGAACGGGCTATCATGCTGCCCTGCCCCGATGGGTCGATCAACTCGTACTGGCGGCGGATCAATTTGTGGTGGATCGGGCCGCTGAGAATATTCCTGGCAAAACCATCATTGCCGGGTATCCCTGGTTTGGCGACTGGGGAAGAGACACCATGATTGCCCTGCCAGGGCTGACCATTGCCACCGGTCGGACAGACATTGCCCGGCCTATCCTGCGGACCTTCGCCCGATACCTCAGCCAGGGAATGCTGCCGAATCTCTTTCCGGAAATGGGAGAAACCCCAGAGTACAACACGGTAGACGCCATACTCTGGTACTTTGAGGCAATTCGCCACTATTACGACGCCACCCAGGATGACGAGCTACTGGCCGAAATCTTGCCGGCCCTGGTGGAGGTGATCGATTGGCACCAGCGCGGCACCCGCTACCAGATTCACCTCGACCAAGATGGGCTGATTTACGCTGGAGAGCCAGGCCTGCAACTCACCTGGATGGACGCCAAAGTCGGCGATTGGGTGATTACGCCCCGCCTGGGCAAGCCCGTGGAAATTAACGCCCTGTGGTATAACGCCCTGCGGTGCATGGTGCAGTTTGCCCGGTACCTGAATCAGCCCGCCGACCTTTACCAGCGTCTTGCGGAACAAACACGCAAAGGCTTTCAGCGCTTCTGGAATTCCCAGGCTGGCTACTGCTACGACGTGCTGGATGGCCCAGAGGGGAATGACGCCGCCCTGCGACCCAATCAAATCTTTGCCGTGGCGTTGCCGGCCCCATCCCTGCCCGGTCAGGCGTTGCTGGCCCCAGAGCAGCAAACAGCTGTGGTGGAGATTGTGGCCCAGCAGTTGCTTACGTCCTATGGGTTGCGGTCTCTGGCTCCAGCCCACCCCGACTATCAGGGGCAATATGGCGGCGACCCCGTACAGCGCGACAGCGCCTATCACCAGGGAGCCGTGTGGGGCTGGCTGATTGGTCCCTTTGTTCAAGCTCACTTTCAGGTTTATCGAAATCTTGAGCTGGCCAAAAGCTTTTTAAGCCCCATGGCCCACCACCTTAACGGAGGTTGCGTTGGCACCCTGGGCGAAATTTTTGATGGCGATGCCCCCCACCAACCGCGCGGAGCCTTTGCCCAGGCCTGGACTGTAGCCGAAGTTTTGAGGACCTATTGCTTAGAGGATTTCTGAGAAAAATTATCAACCGGAGAGGCGAAGCATCTGGATGAAACCGTGTTGGGGAGTTCCGTCAATTTCCTCCCAGAGGCTTCACCCTTACGGTGAACGGCAGAGTCTCTAAACCGGCAACCAGACGAACCTATAACCACTGGATGTTATGTTTCTGCCGTGCGTTGCAAATAGGCTCTCCAACCACCGTAGGCTGTAATTTCCTTCTGCCCTTCGCAGAGCACCGGCTCACCGAGAACCCCCAAAACCTCTTCACCCGTGCTGAGCCTGACTATGCCGATACACAGACCAGGCGGTTCCTGCTGCAAAACCTGAATCAACCCTGCCGTCGGCACAGCCCAAACTTCCAGGGCAACAGCAGTGCCCCCCTGAGCTACGCGCACCATGGCAGGGTGAACATCGTTGATAGACCAGAGGCGGTAGTTGGGGGTGGTGGTCGCTTCACACAGGAACTCAGCCCCGACGTTGAGCAGGTTTTCGTTCAGTTCCAGGTCACGCATGAGAGTGCCGTTGACAGCTAATTTTAGAGTTTCTGTCATGTTAAAGACTGGGTTGCGAGTCAAACCTGGGTTAGTTAAAGCCTTTACCAGTTTTCTTCTGCTTGGATTTCTGGGATTTTGCTTTCCCTAAATCCTTAGCTTCCTGAAGGGGAGATTTACGGGGCTTGGGCATTTTCCAGGATCGTTTTGGTTCTGTAGGGAGCGCAGCAGGTTGAGCAGAATTTTTAGGCAGGCCCGATGTAGGTTGAGCACGGGTCTCCCACAAACGAACGGAACGTTTAGGAGTAGGCTCATCGCTCAGGGGCGTAGATTGAGTAATGGAAGCCCGAAAATGGTCTACTTCTGCGGTAAATTCTTCTTCAGAAACGCAGTCTGGGCGGGGCCAGCGGTGAACAAAGTCATACTGCCAGAGGCTTTGATCAAATCCTTTAATGATCTGGGGCTTAAATTCATTCACGATAGAAATTGCCTTTTGGGCGATGCGCTCGGAAACAATACCACGTTCTAACAAAAACTCGTACAGCAGCGGCAGACCCCACACCATGGCAACCCCTCTGCTCTGTCTCATGGAGAGGAATCCACCAATCTGTTGAGCCAGATAGCGGTCTAATTTAGGTTTTTGAACAGCAAAATAGCCATCCGGAACTTGCCGCTGTTTTTTGGGAACTTCTTGGGCGTCTAAGGCATCGAGAATGGTTTGCCACAGCAGGCTACTGCAGACAAAACTCATGCCGTGCTGGTCCCGCATAGTTCGGCAAAACTCCATCAGTATGTGGCGCAAGACCATCCCCTGATTGTTTTTGAACTCGTTCTCAAAATTTTTATCCACCGTTAAAGGACGGGTGATATGGTCCTGAATTTCTGCCCAGAGGGAATCTTTATCGAGAAATCCAAACTTTACCCCCTCTGCTTTCAATGCTTGCCAATCGACCGTTTGCCCCTGGCGGTGCTGCTGGTAAACCTGGTCGAATTGATTAAAAATAATTGCGTTAGAAATTTCAATTTCTGACCCGCCAAGCAGCTCGGTGGATGTCGCTACGGGCTGGTAAATCGCTCTACACAACTCATCCAGCGGGTCAATGGCTTGATAAAAGGCCAGATCATCCAGCACCGCCATTAGCGAATCAATAGCTTGAATGGGATGGGCCTTAAAGCGGTCGAGAGCCTCACGAACAGCGGCTTCGTCTTCCTGAAAGAGAGCATACATCACCAGAATGTCATCCAGGTATTGGAATTCTGCCTGGTAAACCTCTGGTTGCTGTTGCTGTAGGGTTTTGACGAAAGCCAGGGCTGCTTCGATTTGGTTATTGCCGAGTAGCAAACCCCATACATCAAGCAAAATCACGCCAAAATCAGTTTCTTTGGCATAGCCTGGGGGTAGGGGGGTTGCGATCGCGGCCTTAAACAACTCGTACTGCTGCCTGGGGCTGGCAGCTTCAAACTCCTCGTACCACTGATCGAAGTCTGTTAAAAATAGAGCCATTCCAAATCGCCCCGTTTGCTACAGGAGAATTGTAACGGATACATTTTTCATCTACTGAATTTCATGGTGCCTCTAATGCTGTTTGTCTGAATGCGTGTTAAATCTGAATGCGTGTTAAAGATGGAGGCAGGGGAGCAGAGGGGCAGGGGAGCGAGGGGTAAAGAGGGTAGGTGGAACTCAGGGAGTGGGTCTGCCACGGGGAGAACGGTAGACTGAAGGGGCAGAGTAGCTGACTCAATAGAGTAGCTGACTCAGTAACGTATCGGGTCTCCCTAACTCAGGCATGGCACAGCACCCTACCCAACAATCTGCATCTTCTACAGAACCCTTATCCTCTGAGGGTTCTGTAGACCCAGCATCCCCCTGGCCCTGGTGGCTTAAGGTGGGAGCCGCGATTACCTTAGCCGCCATCTGGATCGTCATTCTGGCAAAACCCGCCCTGGGCCACTGGCGATAGCAGCTTCCAATGCCCCTACGGAGTCGATTTCATACAGAGACCGCCGGAACCAGGTCTCGAACTAACCGCCGATGGGGTTGCAGAAGCTCTCCCGATTTCACCACCCGGACGGGAATAAGCTGATTAGGAGGAGCCGGTACGGGGTTAAGCGTCAAAGGTGGTCCCGTAGAACATCCCACCTGTTGCCCGGTTCGGGGGTTGAAGACCGAGCGCTCACGGTTTGGCACTACAACCACGGAACCATGGCTGGCAACAGCACGGGCAAAGTCGGTGTAGTCTGCTGTATCAACAAAAGCGCCCTGCAGCAGGAGGGTAAGGGAAACCGCTGGGGTGTCATATCCGTCGCCGGGACAGGATAATACATGTCTGCCGGAGCGTCAGTAGCGGGAATGCTGGTTTCGCAGGTTTTGACCGGCTCATGGGGGGGCGAAGCGGAAGCCAGTAAAGGTTTAGTGTTTTGCATAGTAAACCCTGTCCAGGTCCAGAAGGAGAGTTTTGTTTTAGAGAAAACTCCAGATTTCGAGCTGGACTTGGTATAAATCTCTGCACACTAGCCACTGGTAGACTGAAAACGATCTGGACTGAAGGGTAAGAGTAGGGCATCTTCAGCGCCCGCGGCAGCTTTTGCAAAGCGTGCGGCAACGGGGGGAACGTAAACAAAAGGACCGCTGAAGCCCGTAAATAGCTGCAAGCCGGTAATCGATGGAATGGAGCCGACCAGGGGATTGCGATCGCGACTAAAACTCACTAATACTTGATGCCAGGTTCCCGGCACATCTTTCAATGCTGGCACCACTTCGCCAATACCCTGACGAATAGCGTGTTCACTGGAGTCGGGATCAATCTCTGGCTCCAGTGTGGTCATGGTTCGGCTGATTTGACCAATGCAATAATGCCCGTCCTTAAACTGAATAGCGCCACTATCGAGAATAGGAGCAGCAACTTGATGCCCCGCTTCATCCCACAAATGATCGGTTTCGGCCTTGCTGGCCTGGGCTTCCATGGCAAACCGTTGGTTGTCGGCGGGCATAATCAGGGCTTGCAGAGTTAGGTCTAGCGGCGGCGTTTCAAGCAGTTCGGCCTGGGTGTAATAGATCGGCACATGAACGCCTACCTCTTTCAGCAGAAGGCGGCTCAATGCCCCTGCGGCAACCACCACTTGCTTGACAGGGTAGGCTTGCTCTGCGGTGGTAATACCGGTCACCCGGTCTTTAATTCTGACCAGCCCCGTAACAGGAGCGATTAAAATAGTTCCTCGCAACCGCTGAAAAGCGCGATTATAGGCCCGAATTAACGCCTGGGGGGAGACATGGCCATGACGTACCGTAAAGGCTCCGACAATGGCGTCGGTATTGAGTAAGGGTTCCAGCTCTTGAGCTTCTGCAGAATTTATGAAATGTGGAGGCGTTTCGAACTTGCTGAACTGCTGCTCCAGGTTGGATTTTGCCTCCTCATCTGACAGCGTTAGAAGCAAATCGAGTTCCCGAAACTCGGTATCGCGTTCTAGTTCTTCAGAAAGCTGACGATGCTTGGCAATGCCTTCCTGGCAGAGTTGGCGAGTTGCAGCATCGGTGCCCGACCAGTAGGGAATTCCGGCGTAGCTATAGCGGGTTGCGTTTTGGGGTTCCAGAAGCTGGTCAACTAATAGAACAGCCAATCCCTGCTTAGCCAGCTCATAACTAACGGCGGCACCGGCTAGCCCGTTGCCAATTACAATCCAGTCGAAGGTTTGCATCAGGTCGAAGTAAACATCAGGGGTGAATTTGGCCCAATATTATCCGCAGGCGGTCATAGTCATCTTTCAAGAAGATGCTCAGGGTACGGCCTGCGCCTACCAACCACTGACGGTCTAACTTACGCAGCTGATAGCAGTGACGCAGGACGGCAGCCACTAAACCATCTACGGGCGCACTCCCCATGTCTAACAGCGTTTTCAGGAAGTCAAGCTGCTCAGTAAAGGTAATGACTTCCTCAACATCACATTGGTGAACCGCCTGATGCACCTGGGGCGGGCGGGGCGGCAAATGTTGAAAGATAGGCCCCTCAGGAGAACCTGCCAGATTGGGCGTACGAAAGCCCACAATCGCCACCCGAAATTCGGTCTTGAGCATGGCAAAAATTTGCGGCTGCTGCTCTCGTAAATCTTCTAGAGAAAGCCCCAGCGCTCTGGCCCGGTGTACTGAATCGATGGGACTGGTGGTGGCATGGTAAACCACACCATAAATTCGGTTGCCCGAGTCCTCGTCATGGGAGGTAACCCAACTGCCAAATTCCGGCATGGTGGGAAAGGTAAGCGACTCTGGATCAAGACACTGGGCCAAGAATTCCGTTGTGGAGGTTTCAATCACCTCTGCTATGTGGTTGGCAGAGCGCGACTGAGCCGCAAACTGGGGCAGGGGCAGGCGCATAAAAGATTACTTCCGACGCTTTGAGGTATCTACCGGCTCAATTTCAGACATCTCAAAGGTTACCAGTTTATCCCAGTTACCGCCTTCAAACAGTACTGCGACCTTGCCGTCAACAATACGCTGCACCAGCCCCTGAAACCCGTAGTAGGTATCGTTAACATTGGTTACCGTGACCGGAGCACCAGGAAAAATCATAGTTAACAAGTCCTTTCGAGAATTAGCGATTGCTGTAAATAGTGTACGGCAGGTGCGGAAAGGATTGACATAGGGGGTTCTTATATCGGAAATTCAATTTTTTCAATCTTGCCCCTGGCAGCGTATCGACTGGTTCATCGCAAACTGTCCTACGGCAACAAAACCCAACCAGGCTTAACTCCGGGGAGGGGGTTGGCATCCCTGGCATTCACCCGGCAACAACAAGGCGACTCGTTCATCGAACAAGTCGCCCATGCTGTGATTCTACAAAGTCAAATTCAGGCAAATGCCTAGCTGGCGGCAGCACCGCTGCGGCCATAGGTAGCCCAGAAGCTAGGATGTACCTTGCCCTGGATGTGGTTCCAGTACTTGGCAGCTTCCTCGGGCAGACCGGCTTCGGTAGCCAGGCGAGTCAGCATAGATTGCTGACGACGCTTTACGGAACGATGCCGGTTTAGCATAGCCACCCGCGCCCGATCTTCGGCGCTGAGGGCAACGGCGGGAGCCGCAGGAGCTGCTTCAGGTACGGTTACCGGAGCAGGCTGAACCACAGGAGCGGCAGCGCCAGTGGCATAAGCAACGCCACGATACTTAAGATCAAGAGTGGGTTGCTGTACCGGGTTGCGCTTAACGGTGCGGAACCGAATATCTACGCCACGGAATTTGCCTGCTTCGTCAGCAGCTTTCATCTCCACGGTGGGAGGATTGTAGTCGTATTTAACGCCGCGATAGGTGAGTTGCATAATGTCGCCTCCAAAAGATCAAGTGATTGATCCACAGTTTTGGGGCGCGTTCCTTCGGGAGGATCAGTCCCTACTTCCGTCCCTCTCTGATCCGAATGAGGAGAGCGAGAGAGATGAACGTTTTCTTGGTTACTTCTGTATCATAGGCTACGGTTTTGGATAATGTCAAGGGTCATGTTATGTTGTCATGATTTGAAACAATTGCTTCGGGGCAGGAGAAATTCCAGAACCGTCCGTTTATTCCGGTGAAAAGGGAAATTCAGAAAAAACCTGCCATTTTTGACCATCATGCTTGAGCAGGGTTAAGTTTTTGGCCAGAAATTCCCCGAAGAATGCCCTTTCTTTAAACTCAGGCCAGGCCCGGCGAAAGGTGGCCGGTTTAAAGTCGCGGAAAGCCACCGTCATGTGGGGAGCAAAGCGGCGGCTTCGAGAGTTTTTATCGACAATGCCCAGGGTTTCCGCCAGGTAATCCATCAGCGCGGGTTGGATGGTCATTAAACTTCCTTCCCGCACTACATCCACATAAATCACTCGCGGCGGAAATGCCCCAAAGCCGCAAAGAGTGACCGGCACGGGGGGGTGTGCCTGGGCAAAGTGGGCTAAATGCTGTTTGAGTCGTTCCACCTCTTCTGCTTGCCAGAGAAACGGCGGCTGCAGGGTAATGTGGGGCGGAGACTTCAGCGCCGCCTTGCTCTGGTAGGTTTGCCAGACCTCCTGTTTAATCGCCGTAACCTGGCTCTGCAGTGCGGCAGGGGGCAGCAGAGCGACAAAAAAGCGAGCCTGGTTAGGGGAAGGTGGTGTCATGGCGAAACGGAAAAGATTTTAAGTTTTTAGCGATTTTGGAGGCTCTGGGCGGCGAATCTTGAGGGAAAGGCTGATAATCCTTAAAGTGAACTCGTGTTTAAGGCCCAAGGAGACCCGGCTCAATGCCCTGGTTTGTCAAAATAGAGAAAGGCATCGTCGATAAACCCACCTTTGACCAGTATGTTCCGGCCCATGTGGCCTATGTTAAAGACCTCAAGGCCAAAGGGCATGAAGCGAAAACCGGCTACTGGTCTGAATATGGCGGCGGTATGCTGCTCTTCAAAGCCGATTCGTTAGACCAGGCCAGGGCAATTGTTGACGCTGATCCCTTAATTAAAAATCACTGTGTAGACTATGAACTATACGAATGGCGGCTAGTGGTGGAGTAGACGAGGACCTGTATGGCAGATTCAAGCAACGGCTACAAGGTAATTGCAGATAACCGGCAGGCCCGTCACCAGTACGAAATTTTAGAAACCTACGAAGCCGGCATCGAACTCATGGGCTCGGAGGTTAAATCCATCCGCCAGGGCCGGGTCAATCTGCGGGACGGCTATGCCCAAATTCACGATGGTGAGATGTGGCTGAACAATGTTCATATCTCGCCCCACAGTATGACCAATAAGGCCTACAACCACGAGGCCAAGCGCTCCCGCAAACTGCTGCTGAAAAAGGACGAAATCAACAAACTCATCGGCAAGGTTGAACAAAAGGGGCTGACCCTGGTGCCCCTGAAGGTTTACCTCAAGCGGGGGTGGATTAAGGTTCTGGTGGGACTGGCCAAGGGTAAGAAGCTGCACGACAAGCGAGAAAGTCTGAAGCAGAAGCAGGCGAAGCGAGAGATTGATCGGGCTTTGAGTGGGAGGTATTAGGGAATGGGGAATGGGGAATGGGGAATGGGGAATGGGGAATGGGGAATGGGGAATGGGGAATGGGGAATGGGGAATAGGGAATGGGGAATGGGGAATAGGGAATAGGGAATAGGGTGTTGGGTGTCGTTCTTGGCCAGGATCACCTCAGCCGTAGGATGCGTTATCGGCCCACCAATCTACGCAAAGTCCCACAAACTCTGACTTTGGGCTGTAACGCATCGCTTATGATACGGAGTTACTTTTTTGACGAGGACAGTGCGTTCCGACCAATAAACTAAGCAACGTCCCCTCCTCGGAGGGGTGCCCAGAGGGCGGGGTGGGTCAAAACTTCGACCACAGATACCCTATCTGTCTCAAAAAAACTATCTAATGCCGGGATAACCCACCCCTGCCCCTCCCAGGAGGGGATAGCTGTAGTGAAATTCCATCCGTCAGCGGTGCATTGCGGCCCAAAGGCATAATCAATGGTGCTTTGCCCGAGACGGTAGGCCGGGAATGCACCCTCCGTCGGCAGCAGTTTGCCGTTTGGACTTGCCTTCAACCTACCTTCATTCAGTGACTATCGGTAGTAGATTCATCCAGGGCTTCGACGACCTGTTGATAGATTTCGTGGGCGTGGGCCGGGCTGGTGCCGATGGCGGTAAGGCCGAGTTTGCCGTATTCCGACAGGCAGCCCATGAGGTGGAAGGCTGCGCCGACCCCGCTGATGGAGTTGAAGTGCAGGCGGCGGCTGACGATGATATCCATCAAATCGCTGGGAAGTAGCCCTTTATAGGCAGGCTTTTGCAGGTTGTCGGTAGAGCGGTAGTACCGCACTTGCTCTTGCTTGGTGTAAAAGAGGCCATCCTGGGGGTTGAAGCGCCCCTCGGTGAGCATTTTCATGGCCATCATGGGGTGGGTGGTGCCCCCTTTACGGAGGTTGATTTCGATGGCGTTCAGATCCCAGGTGAGTTCTCCGTCTGCCTTTTGGGGAACGGCGATGAAGTCTACGCCAAACCGCTCCAGGGCTCCCAGATCTGCCAATTCTTCACCAATCCGCTGACCCATCTCCTGAATGGCGAGGCGATAGTCGACCTGTGCTGGGAAGGTGCAGCCCAGAAAAATCTGGCCATCGGGTCCGCCCAGTTCCTGGTCGTGGGTGGAGAGAATTTCGACTTTGCCAAAGGGGGTAATGCGGGCCTGAACGCTGGGAGATTGCTTGTGATTACCCTCGATGAAGGCTTCTGCGATCGCCCCCAACGTATGTACCTTGCCCAGAAAATGCTCCCAGGTTTCTGTCGGGCACTGAAAACTCAGGCGGTTCAGGGCCAGCAAAATCCCCCGAGTGCGCTCCTGAGAACTGGCCTGCCCCGGCGCGAGGGAATGCAGAGTCCGCAGCTCCAGCAGGGCGTTGCCTTCCCCAGAAAACCCCTGGTTTAGCTTCACAACCAGGCGCTGCAGCTGGGGGGCCTGCTCCCACACATCCGCAATGGCGGCAGCCAGGTCATACTCGGTAAACACCAGCTCACTGCCCATTGGGTGAGGAATGCCACAGCGGTGAAAAATTTCGCGGCTGCCGCTTTTGGTGCCCCAGTGCAGCAGGTCAGGATCCAGCGCCAGCAGCGGCAGATTAAGCGCCAGGGACAGTTCCTGTTCCAGATGGGTGGTGTTGAAGCAGGTCATGTAGCCCTTTTCGGCGTTCATGGCCCGACGAATTTTGGCCAGCAGGCGGGGCCGTTCCAGCAGCTTTTGGGTCAGGGGTTTTCTGGAGGCGTCGTAGGTCGAGAACAGCTTTAACCGTGACCGGGCGTGGGAGCTGGGGATGCCCGGTAACAGCTCCAGGTAATAGTCCACAATACTGGGGTGCACGGGATGGGACGTGACATACACCAGATGGGTATTCGGATTTCGCAGCCGAATCAGAGAGCACAGCAGCCGCTCTTCGTAGTAATGCACCCCCTCAATTTTCTGGAGTTCCTCCTGATCGAGGCTGAGGGAGGGCACGACCAGAATGTGGCGTTCTTCGCCATCAAATTCATCTACCGTTAGCCAGCGATCCTGCAACAGCTGTTGCAGCCTGGCGAAATCGGAGCCAATCCGCGAAGAAGTCTCTAGTAAAGCCTTGGTCATAGTTCTGGGCGTCTCATCCTTTCATTAAACCTTGTTCAGGCCCAGAAATGGAGTTCATAAACCACTCACGGTTTGATTTTGAGCTGATTTTCAAGAAAATCTACCCTCGATCAATATCTCGTTTTGTAAAGTTTGAGGTGTTCGCTTCTTATGGGCAGGTCTCGGCATCAATATCAATCAGCATGGGTGATCCCCATCATCACTAATCATAAATACTCAACACATAAGTCATGATCCCCCCATCGGCCTCCTTTGAGAAATATCAATACCGGTAAATTAATCCTGCTAATTGTTTTGAAGGAGGTTAAAATTTGAGGACAGCAGAGGACGTTCATCCCCACGATCTTATGGTCCCTGTTGAGTTACGACATTGAATACCGGAAAGAAAAGGGGTTTTGTGGAATTTCCAGAAACTTTCCGATAATTACTGACTTTCATCTATTTCTCTTATGGTTGATTCTTCTCTTTCCAAAGTGGGCGAGTCTGCAATGGCGGCTCAGATGACTCACGATGGCTTGATCCCCGCCGTTTCTACCGGGGTTTTTGTCTGCGTTCACGGCCACTTCTACCAGCCGCCGAGGGAAAACCCCTACCTTGACGCCATCGAGAAGCAAAACGGAGCCCAGCCCTTCCACAACTGGAACGAGCGCATCCACCACGAGAGCTACCGCCCTAATGCCTACGCCCGCATCCTCAACGAAAAGGGCGAAGTCATCCGCATTGTCAACAACTTTGAGTACATCAGCTTCAACATTGGCCCCACCCTGCTGAGCTGGATGGAGCGCTACGACCTGGAAACCTACCGGCGCATTCTGGAGGCCGACCGCAACAGCTGCGCCCGCCTCAACGGCCACGGTAACGCCGTCGCCCAGGTGTACAACCATATGATTCTGCCCCTGGCCAACCAGCGGGACAAAGTTACCCAGGTGCGCTGGGGGATCGCGGATTTTCGTCGCCGCTTCGGTCGCCACCCTGAAGGCATCTGGCTGGCGGAAACGGCGGTAGACTACCCCACCCTGGAAGTGCTCCAGCAGGAAGGGATCAAGTTCACCATCCTGGCTCCGTCCCAGGTGCAGCGCTGCCGCCAGCTGGTGAAGCAGCAGGGCCATGAGCAGCCCTGGCACGAAGTGGGCGGCGGGCAGATTGATCCCAGCCGCCCCTATCGCGTCTTTTTGAAAGATGAGGAGGGTCATGCTGACCCCAGCCGCTACATCGACGTGTTCTTCTACGACGGCCCCATTTCTCGCGACATGGGCTTTAACGATGTGCTGGCGGCATCGAGCCACTTTGCCGGACGCATTGGCCAGGCGATTCACGGCGATCACCGTCCCTTCCAGCTGATTTCCGTCGCTACGGATGGCGAGACCTTCGGCCACCACCGGGGCGGGGCAGAAAAGACCCTGGCCTATGCCGTGACGGACGAATTTCCCCGCCAGGGCTGGACGGTGACCAACTACGCCCACTACCTGGCCACCCATCCCCCCACATGGGAGGCGGAACTCAAGCCCGTCACCGCCTGGAGCTGCTCCCACGGGGTGGATCGCTGGCAGGACGACTGCGGCTGTGGCGGCGGCGGCGTCTGGAACCAGCAGTGGCGGCGACCTTTGCGCAATGCCCTGGACTGGCTGCGAGACCAGCTAGGAGAAGTCTTTGACCAGTGGGGATCACAACTGCTGAAAGATCCCTGGGCGGCACGGGATGCCTATGTCGCGGTGATTGCCGACCGCAGTAACGACAGCCTGGAGGCCTTTTTTGGGGCCTACCAACTGCGAAACCTGACCCCGGCGGAACGGGTACAGGCCCTGCAGCTGCTGGAGATGCAGCGTTATGCCATGTACATGTACACCAGCTGCGGCTGGTTCTTTGAGGAAATTTCCCGACCCGAGGGCACTCAAATCCTCCGCTACGCCGCCCGCGCCATTGAACTGGCTGGAGAAGTGTCGGGGATCGCCCTGGAGTCGGAGTTTGTAGAACGGCTAGCCTTAGCTCCCAGCAATGTGGACAACTTTAAAACCGGGGCGGGGGTTTACGAACATCTGGTGCGTCCCTCCCGCGTCACCCTGGAGCAGGTGGCGGCTCACTACGCCATGAGTTCCCTGTTTACGGACTACCGCAAGGAGCAGTCCATCCACTGCTACACCGTTAACCAGCAGGACTATCGCCGGCAGCCGGTGGGTCCCCTTTCCCTGGCGGTGGGGCAGGTGGAAATCATCTCTAACATCACGCGGGAAAGTCTGACCCTGGCCTTTGCGGTGCTGCACATGGGTGGGTGGGACTTCCACTGCTGTATCCGCAGCTTCCATTCCCGACTGGAGTACACCCGCGCCAAAGAGGCGGTTTTCGCCAGCCTGGAAGAAGCCAGCGCCGCCCAGACTATCCTCACCCTGAACGATACCTTCGGTGGGCAATCCTACAACCTGCAGGACATCTTCCCCGAAGAGCGGCACCGGATCATGCGCTTGCTCTCCCAGGACACCCTGCTGCGGTTGGACCAGCTCTACTCCCAGGTGTACCGCGACAACTACGGTATTTTGCGGGCTTTCCATCGAGATGGTTTGCCCGTACCGAAGGAACTGCAGGTGGCGGCAGACATCGCCCTGACCCAGCGCACCATGGAAGTGCTGCAATCCCTGGAGAGAGAAACCAGTGATCCCAACAGCAACCCCCTGCGGCGCGGGGAGGAGTATTTGCGGGAATTGGATGCGATCGCCACCGAGGCCAGCTATTTCCACGCCCACCTCTCCCTACCTGACGCCAAACCCATGCTGGAAAGCCTGGTCTGGCGCTCCGTCTGGCACCTGCTGCGGCAGGAGCCGACTGATACCCTCGCTGCCGATGTCGACTGGCTGGGGCGGTTGGTTCGGCTGGGGGAAAGCCTCTCCCTGGTGCTTTCTCTGGACCGTCCTCAAGAGCTGTATTACCAGCACCTCAATTCCGTCGTATTTGCTCAGGTGCAACAGATCGCGGAAGCCGGAAAGGGGATGACTCCCGAAATGCACGCTCAGTTGAGAGAACTCCTGCGACTGGGTGAATATTTGGCGGTGGATGTCGTTGCCGCTTTGGAAGCCCTGGAACGGCTGCGGTAGCCATCAGGAAGAGCTGCCGGGGCGCTGTCCAACCGGAGGTGGGCACTGCCCACCAGCCTTATGTCAGTGACATTCAACCAGAGCTGGGGATAACGTAAAACCGCTGGACTTTTGCGGCAGTTTTCCCCTCCTGGAAGAGGCAGGGGTAGGTTAAGCATGGCCAGGAGGCATCTGCCCATGGTAATTACGTCTCTTACTTGCGTAGATTTGACCCACCCCGCCCTCCGGGCACCCCTCCGAGGAGGGGAAGTTGCTCAGTCTGTACCTAGGGACATGCGTCTAAATAAAGTACCGGATGTTAATCCCTGTAGGGTGCATTCGCGAAGCAATGCACCGATCGGAACGATGGAAATTGGTACCTTATTTGCTTACAAATTCCTTATCGAAAGGTATCCCGAGCTGAGGCTGAGCTGAGGTCCGCTCACTCCCCCATCCCCTTTCCCGAAATGACAGACTGCATGGTTCATAATTAAAGGCATCAAGAGTCTGAATCGATTTTGAGTGCTTTCTGGAGGACCTTACCGTGGTGTTAACCGTTAAGGATCTGGAACAACTACAGGCGGAACATCCTGAGTACCGGATGGAACTGGTCAGCGGTCAGGTGAATGTGATGAGCCCTTCAGGATACGAGTCTGACGAAGTTTCCATTGAACTCGCTGCACAGTTGCGTAATTGGGTGCGCCCCCGTAAATTAGGGCGAGTCACCGGGTCCAGTGCCGGGTTCATTCTCCCCAATGCCGATACTCGGGCTCCGGATGTTTCTTTTGTCAGAGCCGAGCGACTGCGGGAAAGCCCCCGTCGGTTTGCTGAGCTGGCTCCGGACCTCATGGTTGAGGTGAAATCGCCGACGGATAACCTGCTGACTCTGCGGGAAAAGGTGCAGAATTTCCTGGCGTTGGGCACTCAGGTGGGGATTGTGATCAATCCAGAAACCCATACCGTTGAGGTGTATCGACCCGGCGATGAGGTTGCCGAACTGCTGGGGGATGGGGATTTTCTGCAGGTGCCGGAGCTATTACCTGGTTGGTCGGTTGCGATCGCCGACCTCTGGCCCCTGGTTTTTTAGAAAAGTAGAATAAAAAGCACCTCACAAATTCTGGGGTGACTCTTAACTTCATCAGAACAGGCAGCCATGACTGCACCCTTATCAACCCTGACTAAATCTGCGTCACTACCTCGATATCGGTGGACGACCCAGTCATACTACGCGGCGGCAAAAGCTGGTCTTTTAGGAGATGGACGGTTTGAACTTCTAGATGGAGATATTGTCACGGTGCCCGTCCCTGACCCGATTCAGGAAGCCGCTGTGAGGCGGTTGCTGAAGTATCTGTTATCGATGCTGGGAGAACAGGCACACGTCGAAAAGGTTATGCCAATTGCCCTTTCTGATTACTCTGAGCCGATTCCGGATATCACCGTTGTGCAGACCTCAGAGAATGACTATGCCACATCCCATCCCACCCCCCAGGAGACTTACCTTCTGATTGAGGTTGCCAACAGTAACCCCGAACGCGACACCAAAGCCAAGCGACTGATTTACGCTCAAGCCAATATTCCTGAATATTGGGTGTTTGACCTGGAAGCTCAGGAAATGAGAGTCTTTCGGGAATCCACTGGCGAAGGAGAGACGGCGGACTATAGTCTTGATGAAGTGTGGAACGAAGAGACCATAAGCCTTCTGGCATTTCCGGATATAGAGTTGTCCACCGCAACACTTAAGCGGTTGGCTTTTAATGACTAAGAAGACATCGAACAGAAAACACTTCAATGATCCAACACGAGGGGATTTTAGCCGCGGAGCAGCGCAATAAACCTGCTTGTTCAAGTCTTGGCGAACTAGCAGTGCGATTCAGTAACTCGATTAGCAAAGAGAGTTTTCATTCATCGACCTTTGGCGCACCATACAGATAGTGATCATGGTTAATTGAGCCGTCATGGGGAATTCTACACACTCTCTAGTGCCTGATAGTGTACAGCCGGAAAGTATACTTAAAGGTTAGTAAACATCCCCAGAAAGACTGATTCAGGGAAAATAGCGCGTTACCCCATTCATGCTGACTTCTACTCTAGAGCTTTTAGAAAAAGCTCAACGATACTCCTACGCTGTGGGTGCTTTCAATTTATACAATCTCGAAGGGGCTAAAGCCGTGGTTAACGCAGCGGAGGCCGACAAAAGCCCGGCCATCATCCAGATTTTGCCCCACATCCTCAAGTACGGGGGGCGTCCGCTGATGGCGCTATTTCTGGAAGCCGCAGACTCGGCAAAGGTGCCAATGTCAGTTCACCTGGACCATTGTGAAGAGGCCGACATCATCGAAATGTCTCTAGACGTGGGCATTCAGTCAGTGCTGGCGGATGGGTCCAAATTTTCCTACGAAGAAAACCTCGCCTTCACCCGCGATATGACCAGGCTGGCCCATGCCAAAGGGGCGACGGTGGAAGCGGAAATCGGCAGAATCAGCGGCACCGAAGACGGTATGACCGTGGCCGAAAAGGAAGCCAAGATGACCGACCCCGACCAGGCCAGGGAATTTGTGGCCGCAACGCAGGTGGATTTTCTGGCGGTTACCATCGGCAATGTGCACGGTCAGTACTACAGCGAACCCCGACTGGATTTTGACCGCCTGGCCAGGGTGCGTCAGCAGGTTTCGATTCCCCTGGTGCTCCATGGTGCTTCGGGTTTACCGGCTCTGATGATTCAGCGATCCATTGAGCTGGGAGTCTGCAAATTTAACGTCAATACCGAAGTGCGGCAGAAATACCTTGAGTTCTGGCGTGAGTACGGCAAAACGGGCTCAAAAAGCGATCTGCTGGATTGCCAGAAGGCCGCGACCGGGGCAATGCAGGAAATTGTGGCCCAAAAAATTAGATTATTTGGCAGTGCTGGTAAAGCGTAGCAGGCTCTCAGCAGGCTCCGCCAATGTGCATAAGCCGAGGTGCCAGTCAAAGATATCGTTGATCTCGGCTGGGGGTAGGCATGAGTACCTGCCACGAACTACCCCAGTCGGCAACCAGTCCCAACGGTCAGCCGTGCCGCAGCTGTTAGCCATGGGGCTTTCTGTAGATTTCTGTAGAACAGATTGCCGAAGCCCTCTCCCGTGCTGTTGAGACCGTAAATCAGCTGATAGATTCTCTGGCTTCCAAAGACTAGGGCGTGTTTTAAAAGCCCGTCAAAGCCTCATCCTCTCGTAGGAGAAATCAAGGGTTGTGGTAGGTTTCAAAACAGACCCTAGAAATTAAGCCGGTTCGTCCCCATGGGTATGGATGTCTTCAAAGCTGACTCCCTCTGGAGCTGTTACCTCAGGCAGCGTTTCTAGAAAGGCGTACACCGCTGGACTGTGAAAACTATCGGACGCCACAACTGCCGCCAGGGGGCGCTGCAGAGGTTGGGGCAGGGGGCAGGTAATCACCTCCTTTGGCACCGGAATGGCGGCCAGGTAAGGCAAGATGGTCATGCCCAGCCCCTGGGCCACCATGCTAACGATGGCTGAGTCTTCGTTGAGTTCGTAGGCCACGTCGAGGGTAATGGGTTGGTCAGACAGGTATTTGCGCAGCAGGGTGTAGCTATTGTCCTGGGGAATTGGCAAAATCAGCGGGTATTGTTGAAATTGATCCCAGGTGGGGGCCTGGGGGTCAACATCTGCTCCGGGGGGTAAAAAGGCCAGATAGTTATCAAAAAATAGGGGATAAATGTCTAGCCCCTGAGGCTTGTAGAGGTCGATGAGCCCCACATCGGCGAGTCCGGCTTCCAGGGCTTCTTGCACTTTGCCGTGGTTAACGCAGCGGGTAATGGTGACGGCAATTTTAGGATGCTGTTGTTTAAATACCGAGATGACCTGGGGCAGCCAGTGGGTAGCCAGGCTACGAATGGCGGCAACGCGAACCCGCCCCGTCTCCAGTCCCCGTGACTTTTCGGCCACCTGCACCAGCTGGTCAAGGTTTAGCAAAATTAGGCGGGCGTTGTTGAGCATTTCCTGACCAACTGAGGTCAGAGTGGCCCCTTTTCGGCCCCGCGAAAAGAGCACGACGCCCAATGCCTCTTCCAAACCGCCGATGGCATAGCTGATAGCAGATTGGGTCATGTCTAGCTCTAGCGCGGCTTTGCCGAAGCTGCCGCTGTCGGCTACGGTGACAAAGGCCCGGAGTTGAAAAAGCTTGATTTGCGATACATCAATGCTGCTCATGAGCTGACATTATCACTGTCATTTGATGGGTTTGGCCGTTCTTCATACAGTTAGACCAACGTTAAGCAATATTAAAGGCATTATCGGTGGCGACTATGCAAATTGGACTTCCTAAAGAAATTAAAGATCAAGAGTTTCGGGTGGGGTTAACTCCGGCGGCGGTGCAAACCCTGTGTCGCCAGGGGCACCAGGTCGTTGTAGAAAACGGGGCCGGAGTTGGCTCTGGCTTTACCGACCAGGATTATATTCAGGCTGGAGCAACCCTGGTGTCTGACCCGGCGATTACCTGGGCTCAGCAGATGGTGGTGAAGGTAAAAGAGCCTCAGCCTTCTGAGTATCGCTTCTTGCGGAAAGACCTGATTTTGTTCACCTACCTGCACCTGGCAGCAGAGCGTGAGTTAACCGAGGTTTTGATGGCAAGTGGGGTCAGGGCCATCGCCTACGAAACCGTAGCCACCCCCGATGGTAAGCTGCCCCTGCTCACCCCCATGAGCATTATTGCCGGTCGCCTGTCGGTGCAGTTTGGAGCCCACTATTTAGAAAAACAGCAGGGGGGACGGGGCGTGCTGTTGGGAGGTATTCCCGGCGTGCCTGCGGGGACGGTGGTCATTCTCGGCGGCGGCGTAGTCGGTACAGAAGCCGCCAAAATGGCCGTTGGCCTGGGCGCTAAAGTGCAGATTATCGACATCAACGTCGAACGTCTGGCCTACCTGGAAACCCTGTTTGGTTCCCGCGTTGAACTGCTGTACAGCACCCCTGCCCAAATCGAAGCCTCTGTACAAAATGCGGATTTGTTGATTGGTGCGGTGCTGGTTCCCGGTCGCAAAGCACCTACCCTGGTCTCTAAAAACCTGGTTGCCCGCATGAAGCCCGGTTCCGTGATTATAGACGTCGCGGTGGACCAGGGCGGCTGTATTGAAACCCTGCGGCCTACTTCCCATAGCAACCCTACCTATGTGGAGTCGGGCGTGATTCACTTCGGTGTGCCCAATATGCCCGGTGCCACCCCCTGGACCGCCACCCAGGCCCTGAACAATGCTACCCTGCCCTACGTACTCAAACTGGCCAACAACGGCATGAATGCGCTACTGACGGATACTTCTCTACGCCAGGGATTAAACGTAGACAACGGCGAAATCGTACATCCTGCGGTGAAGGAGGTGTTCCCCGATTTGGCGGACCGAAAAAGTGAACAGCTAGCGGCGGTGTGAGTATCACCTTTGTTGCAGCAGATCCTTAACGGTTTCAACCTCTCTTGAACTCATGTTTTAAGTTTCCCTCAGCAGCATGGGGAACACCGCACCTGCCTTAGTTCAGGAAGTTTCATCTCCGCCCTGGTCGCACCAACCCCGATCAGGGCGAGTTTTGTTGTAGACCTCTACCGCAAGCGCCCGGAACGCAGAATACTCCACACCAGCCACAGCCCTAAAAAGCTGGCTGCCGCAAACAGAATAGCGCTTAAAATTTGCCCTTCAGACGTCTGCTGCCCCGTAGACACAATGGCCGCTCCGATAATCAGCGCCCCCACCACGGTGCTAAAGGCCCGGCGATTGGCGGCATCATCAATGCTGCGGCGCAGGTCATCCAGACCGGAAATGTCAAGCTTCCATTTCAGCTGCTCGGAACTGAGGCGATCCAGCACAAAGCCAAACTGACGGGGGGCACTCAAAGACAGGTTGCGAAACTCCAGCCCCGTACGCAGCAGGGCCTGCAGGGGGTCATCCCCCACCAGCTGCTGACGGAACAGGTCCGCCATCAGGGGCCGAATTTCATCAATCAAATTCACCCCTGGATTAAACTGCCGGGCAGCCCCCTCCAGGTTGGCCAGAGACTTGGTAAACAGCCCCACATTCGCAGGCCAGCGCAGATTGTTACGGGTACCCGCTTCCAGAATTTCGCCAAAAATCTCGGCAGTGTTGAGCTGCTCCAGGCTGAGGCCGTAGTAGCGCCCCAGCAGACGGGTGTAGTCACTCTCCAGGCGAGCCAGGTTGACCGGCTCCAGCGGTTCTGCCAGTTGCAGGGTGAGCTGGGTACAGCGCTGGGCATCGCAGTTGACAATGGCCAGCACCATTTCGGTCATGGTGTTGCGGGTGCGGGGGTCGAGGTGGCCCATCATGCCGCAGTCGAGCAGGGCAACTCGGCCATCGTTGAGGTAGAAGATGTTGCCGGGGTGGGGGTCGGCGTGGAAAAAGCCATCCACAAAATACTGCTTAAAGAAGGCCCGAAATAGCAGGGTTGTGGCTTCATTGCGGGATATCCTGGCATTTTCTCGCGAGGCGACGGCAACCACATCGGCTTTGAGAATGGGGCGACCCTCCAGCCATTCCATGGTCATCAGGGTTGAGTTGGTCAAATCCCAGTAGATTTTGGGCACCACCAACTTATTAGAGTCGTACCAGGAACTCTGGGACAGGTTGCTGCGCAGCTGGTCGGTATAGCCCGCTTCGATGGTGAAATCAAGTTCGGCGTTGAGGGCATCGGCAAATTCTTCGGCCAGTTCCAGCACGTTGTAGCGCTGGCCAAACTGGGTAGCCGACACCAGCCGGGCAATATCACGGATTAAAGTCATGTCCCGCGCTACCTGGCGCTCAATGCCGGGGCGCTGCATCTTAATGGCCACCTGCTCACCAGTCTTCAGTACGGCGTGATGGGTTTGGGCAATAGACCCGGCAGCAATGGCGTGGTAGTCGAGGGTTTGAAAAAGGTCTTCAGGAGTGCGGGGCAGGCTATTGCGAATTTGCACCTCTGCCTCGCTGGCGGGTACCGCAGGCACCGTAGTCTGCAAACTGCTGAGGGCCTCAATGTAGGCCGGGGGCATAATGTCGGGGCGGGTGCTGAGCAACTGCCCCAGCTTGACATACACCGGCCCCAGGTCAGTCAAAATGTTGCGCAACACCTCCGGCGGCGGAATATCCGGCTCGTCGGTTTTGCCCCCTACCAGCAGTCGCCGCATGTAATCCCAACCATGCCTGAGAAATACTTCGATAATTTCCCCCTGACGGGATAAGCGGGATGAGGAGACCATATTGACTTCCGTAAATGGGTATTCCGATGCTAACGAATATGCGCCTGATTGAAGTTAAGGGATTATCAGCCTGATGTTGGGTTCCAATCCGTTTCACCTAACCTGCAGTCATTAAGCAGCCTCCCCGCCCTGGAGGGGTGCCCGGCGGGCGGGATGGGTTGTTCTCGGTCCCAGGGGCGGCTGACCTGGCTGCGTTGTTGCGTCAGCTCCAGCCGCACCAGAATGGCATTGTGGAGGGATTGCTGCAGGCAATCTTCGATTTCGGTCCATACCGCATCGATCAGGATTTTTTCGTTGTGGAATGTCCCTGGTGAATTGAGTCACTACCCCGACGAGGACTCAAATAGCGGCACGATTGCCCCTTCAGCTTCCAGTAGCTCAGGCTGAGGAGTGGTTGTAGCTTCCAGAGGTCGGCGTTCCTACCTGCCCCTGGTCTGCCAGCGAGCCAGCAGCAGGTGCATGGAAGGGATGTAGTACAGGGCCAGCAGGGTTGCGCCGCCGAGGCCGCCTGCGATCGCAATCGCCAGGGGTGGCCAGAACCCCGTTTCATCCAGCATCAGGGGTACAAAGCCAACAATCGTGGTTACCGTGGTTGCCAGCACATGGCGGGTGGCGTGGAAGACGACTTCCTCCGTCGCCTGGGCCTTCCCAAATCGGGCATCGGGATGTTCCCGCAGGGCCGCCAGCACCACAATGGAGTCGTTAATGGCCAGGCCAATCAGCCCCAGGGTACCGAGGATGGCCGTAAAGCCAAACAGGGAGCCAAACAGCTTCAATGCCAGGGGCGCCAGCCCCACGGCAAACAGGGCCACAGAGCCGATCAGCGCCGCCAGACCAAAGGAATTGAAAGACAGCACCAGGGTTGCCGTCATCAAAATCCCCAGCACCCCGACGGTGGAGAGCAGGTTGCCGATGGCGTTACCCCGAGCATCGGCCTCGCCGCCATACTCAATTCGATAATCCGGGGGGAGTTGGAACCCCACCTGCTGCAACCGCTCCTGAAAGGCCGCCAGCACCGTGCTGGGCAGGGCTCCGGCGGTAAGGAACCCCTGCACGGTGTTGACCCGCTGACCGTTGCGTCGATTGATGGTGGCCAGGTCGGGTACCAGGGTCAGGGATGAGATCGCATCCAGGGGCATTTCTCCATTGGGGGTGACCATTTCCAGCGACCCGATGGCACTCAAGTTGCCCTGGCGTTCTTCCGGCACCCGCACCCGCACGGGGATATCCCGGGTACCGTCCAGAATAGAGCCGCCAGCGCTACCGGCCAGGGCCGTATTCAACTGGCTGGCAATGGCCTGATTGGTCAGACCGGTTCCTCGGGCCTGGGCTTCATCCACCTGCAGAGCTAGCTTGGGCAGGGCTTCTGTCAAACTTGCCTGGGTGTGGATGACATCCTTAACCTGGGCCAGTTCTGCCCGCAGCTGATCGCCAATCTGCCGCAGTTGCTCCATATCTGCTCCGTATACCCGCAGTTCAATGGGGGCATCGAACGGTGGCCCCTGCTCTAGCTGTTTCACCAGCACCTGGGCCTCTGGGAAAGCCCGGTCTAACTCCGTTTGCAACGTGCGGATGGTCTGCCGCAGGTTGTCGGTGGTGGTGAGCTGCACGATGCCCTGGGCGTAGTTCTGGGCATTGCGGCGGTTATCCACCACGTTATAGAAAAACGACGGCGCACTGCGGCCCAAAAACCAGTGCACATCCTGCACTTCAGGGTTTTGCAGCACCAGGTCCCGAGCCGCTAACACCTGCTGCTGGGTAGCATCCAGAGACACCTGGGTGGGCAGCTGAAACTCAATCTGAAACTGGTCCCGGTTGGTGGGCGGAAAAAACTGCTGGGGCAGGGTAGCAAATACTGCAAATCCCATCACTGGCAGCACCAGCGCCAGCCCTACCCCCAGCCAGGGGCGGCGAAAGGTGCTGTGCAATGTCCAGCGATAGGCCGATGCCAGGGAAGCACTGGAAAATCCCTGCTGCCACCACCCCCGGCGGATCGGGAACGGCTGCCACCGATGCAGCAGCCCCGCCAGGGACACAATTACCGTCAGGGACAGCACCAGGGAGCTGACCAGGGCCAGAATTACCGTCAGGCCAATGGTGCCAATAAACTCACCCACCCCACCGGGGGACGAGGCAATGGGCACAAAGGCCAGCACCGTGGTCAGGGTGGAAGCCACCAGGGGCACCAGCAGATGCTTTACGGTACGGTGGATGGCCTCTGCCGGTTGCAGCCCCTCCTGTAAACGCCCCTGCACCTCATCTACAACAATGATGGCGTTATCAATCAGCAGCCCCAGGGCAATAATGATGCCCGTTACCGACATCTGGTGCAGGGGCACCGCCAGCACCTTCATGGAGCCAAACACCATCAGGGTGGTCAGGGGCAGGGCCAGCCCCACAATCAGGGCCGACTTCCAGCCCAGCATCAGTAGCGACACCCCAATCACCAGGGCGGAGCCAAACACCAGGTTGCTGATCACCCCATTCAGCCGCTGCTCCACATACTGACTCTGATCCAGCACCATCTGCAGCTCCAGCCCGTCGGATAGGTTACGGCGGTAGTTCTCCATCACCTGTCGGGCCTGCACGGCCCACTGGTCTACCCGCTGGGCCGACTCCACCGTGGCGGATAGCACAATGGCGGGGTGGCCATTGACGTAGGCCAGGTCCGTCGCCGGGTCCTGAATGCCTTTGGTGACGGTGGCTATATCTCCCAGTTGGGCCACCTGCCCCGAGCCTCCCACCTGAATGGGAATGGTGCGAATCTGCTCCAGGGAATCCAGGGCGCTATCTACTTCCAGCAAAAACTCCCGGCCATCGCTGCGGTACTGCCCGGCGGCTACCTTGGCATCGCTAGCCGCCACTTGCTGGGCTAAGGCCTGGGCCGTCAGCCCCAGACGGGACAGTTCAGCGGCGGAAATATCCACCCGAATTTCTTCGTCGGGTTCCCCAAACAGCTCTACCGCTTCCGTTCCGGGGATGGCCCGCAGCTGCTCTTCCAGCCCCTCCGCCAGGCGACCCAGGATGGTGTAGTTGGGTTCGCTATCCAGGGTCCAGGTAAGGCCCACAATCAGAGCGCTGGCCTTGGTGGAGCTGTCCTCAAATTCCGGTTCTGTGGCCTCCGGCGGCAAATCCGGCAGGGCATCGTCCACTTTGCTGCGCACCTTGGCCCACACCGGGTCTACCTCCCGGATGGCCTCCTTCAGCTCCACCGTAATCACGGCAACCCCCGTGCCGGAAGTCGAGCGCAGGGATTCGATCTCTTCCAGTTCAACCAGGCGGTCTTCAATTTTTTCCGTCACCAGGGTTTCTACCCGCTCGGGGGTTGCCCCCGGCAGATAGGTGGTGACCCGGGCAAACCGCTGGGTAATTTCCGGGTCTTCCATGCGGGGCAGGGTGAGGAAGGCGGAGAGCCCCCAGACGATGACCAGGATCAGGGTGAGGATGAGGAGCTGGCGGTTGCGGTAGAAGAGGTTGTACATGGGGAGGGAGGGAGGGGAGGGGGAGGGTGAGGGGGGTGAGGTGGGTGAGGTGGGTGGGTGGGTGAGGTGGGTGAGGTGGGTGGGTAGGTGGGTAGGTGGGTGGATGGGTGGGGGGAAACTGTAGCGTGGGTTAGGCCTTAACTAAACCTGGCGGTAGATCAATCACTCGGGTCTTGGCCGTAACCCACAAGGGCACAACTGACCAATACCCTTACCCTCCGGGGATCTGCTACCACGTCTACATCCCATCACCTCACCACCCCACTACCCCATCACTCCATCACCCTCACCCTCTGCCCTGGCACTACCCGATGGGTGCCGGAGGGAATCACCTGGTCACCGGGTTGCACCATGCCCTGTACCAGTACCCGGTCTCCTTCGGTGTGGACAATTTCTACATGGCGACGGGCTATAACCGGCTGCCCATCCTCGGCAGGGGCAGCGACATAGATGGACCACAGCCCCCGTTCTCCCTGTACCAGGGCGGTGGAGGGCACCCAGAAGCCATTGGCGGGTTGGGTGTCGGCCAGCACCAGGCGGGCGGTTTGGCCAATGGTGAGGGGTTCGCTAGTTTCTACCTGCAAGACGGCGGTGACGGTGCGGCTGGTGGAGTCCAGTTCGGGCAATAGAGCCGTCACGGTAGCGGCATAGGGGCGCTGGCCCACCTCCAGGGTTTGGCTGCTGCCGATGGCCAGGGCCGCCGAGCGATCTGCCGGGATGCCGATGCGGGCTTCAACGGTGCTGCCCTCCACCAGTTCGAGGACCGCCTGGCCGCCACTGACCACGACCCCTTCATCTACCAGACGCTGGTTGACCCGACCGCTAAAGGGGGCAGTGATCACACTTTTGGATAGATCCACATCTACCGCCTGAATTTGCGCTTCCAGCTGGCGTAACCGAGCGGCCTGGGCTTCAATTTGTTCGGGACGGGTGCCCACTTGCAGTTCCTCCAGCTGGCTCTGGGCCTGGGCCAGGCGACTTTCCAGAGAGCCGGTGCCAAAGGTCTGCTGGTCCAGTTCTTCCCGAGAGATAGCGCCCCGTTCATAGAGGTCTTCTCGCCGCCCCTGCTGCAATTGGGAAAGGGCCAACTGCTGCTCCAGGTCAGCGACGGCGGCGCGGGCGGCGGCAATATCCTGCTGGCGGGGACCATTACGTAACTCGTTGAGCACGGCCAGCGCCTGGTCCCGCTGGGCAACCAGCTGCTGCCGCTGGGTTTGCAGGCTACGGGTATCCAGCCTCGCCAGGGGCTGGCCGGCGGCGACAGCGGCCCCATCGTCCACCAGAATTTCGACGACCGTGCCACCAGACTCGAACCCCAGGCTGCTGGTGCGTCCGGCCACGATTTCGCCAACGTAATCCCGCTCAACGGTATAGGCATCTACCGGGCTGACGGATACCACCTGCACGGGCAGAGGGGCCTGTTCCGCCAGGGATTCCCCAGGGCGACCGAGGCGAACTGCCGCCCCCAGGGCCACAGGCACCAGGGCCAGGGGCACCAACCGCCAAAGCCAGGCACGGGAGGCAGTTTTTTCTACGGCGTCTGCTGGCGAGGCCGTTTCGGCATCAGGCTCAGTAACTGTGTGCCCCTTGGGAAAAGGCAAATCTTTAGAACCGGGAGCATTGGCCGTCATGGGAACACCTATGCAACGAGTCGGTATACAACAATACTTATTGCAACAAGTTTGTATTCAACTTGTTTGCTATAGGTCCATAGCTTATACTCAACTTGTTGACTATGTCAATCACGGAACTGTCCCAGGCGCTGCTACAGGTTAGGAATGGCTCTTTCCCACACAATTCTCACGGTGCTGGCCCACTCGCCCCACAGCGGGTACGACATCAGCAAACGCTTTGAAGAAAGTGTCAGCTGTTACTGGCAGGCCAGCCAGCAGCAGATTTACCGGGAGCTGGGCAAAATGGAGCAGCAGGGCTGGGTGACTTTCGAAAAGGTGCCCCAGGAGGGCAAACCCGACAAGAAGATTTACCACATGACGAAAGCTGGCGAGCGAGAGCTGCAGCGGTGGTACCTGGAACCCACAGAGCCGACCCCCATCCGCGAAGAGCTGTTGGTCAGGGTGCTGGCGGCTCCCTTTGTCTCCCAGGATCAGCTGGTGCAGGAGTTGCAGCGGCGACGTCAGGTGCACCAGCAGCGGCTGAACGACTACCGCGAAAAAGAAGCAGATTACAAGGCGATTCCCGAACCGCCCCGGGTAGAACAGTTTCGCTACCTCACCCTGCGGCGAGGCATTCGCTATGAGCAGGATTGGATTAGCTGGTGTGATGAGGTGCTGGAGTTTTTGCAGGAAAAAGGGAAAGTAGGGTAGAGGGGTGGATGAGAGAGTTTAGTATCAGGTACAAGTTACCGGGTGCAGAGTGGAAAGTCGCTACAGTGCCTTGAATAAGGCCTTAAACTAGAGGTGCGATGTAGATAAGTCGAGTGTTTGAGGACTTTTACGCAGCAAAGGTCCGTCAGGACGGAACGCCATATGGGAATAAATGGCGTCCAAGCTTCGAAATGTGGATTGAAGCCAAGACAGCTGTAGCACTGGCGGCCCCCACCAGCGCTCCTATGAGATTCGCTGTAGGTGTCATTCGATTCATTCTTACGAATGAGCAACACCAGATCTAAAAGCCCTCATACGGATATGGAGATACGCACAATCTTTGTGAAAAGCCAAGTAATTTATAGGGTGATTAGCTGCATGATTACACCTGAATGGCCTGTTTCTCTGCATAGGAAGGGGCTTTCACTGGCAGGGGCGGCAGCGTTGCCGGGTCGCCCACGTAAATTCCGGAAGCCCTAGCCACTTTAACCATGGTGCTATCGGTTTCCACCGGGCCAGGGCAGACTTCGCGCTCGTGGCAGTCGCGGATGATGGCAATCACTTCATCCAAATCCTTCGAGCGCACCCGACCGGCTTCCCACACCACCAGGCGGTTGAAGCGTTCTTCGGCAATCAGGTCTACCGCCTTGCGACCAAAGGCCGACGCCAGCAAACGGTCAGAAGCGGTTGGTGTGCCGCTGCGCTGGATATGGCCCAGTACCGTGGCGCGGGTTTCCACCTGGTCCATTTCGCAGTAGTCCACTTCGCCGGTATTGCAGAGGGCACAGCTGCGGTTAGCCACCGCCGTAGCCAGAAATTCGCCGATATGGACTTTCTGACCGCCTTCTCCCTTCACCCCTTCAGCCACCACCAGCAGGGCAAACTTACGGCCCCGGCGGCGCATCTCAGCGATTTCCTCACAAATTTGATTCACAATGGGCGGATCTAACATCGGCACCAGCTCGGGAATCAGAATCACATCGGCTCCCCCAGCAATCCCGGCATGGAGGGCCAGGTGACCAGCATCGCGCCCCATCACTTCCACCACCATCACCCGGTCGTGGCTGGCGGCGGTAAAGGTGAGGTCGTAGAGAGCCGTTGTTACCGTCTGAATGGCCGTGTCAAAGCCCACCGATCGCTCCGTAAAGGGCACATCGTTGTCGATGGTCTTGGGAATGCCAATCAGGTTCCATCCCCCCTTTTGAGCCAGGGTGTAGATGATATCCAGACTACCGTCGCCGCCGATGGCAATCAGCACATCCAGCTTCAGGATGCGGTAGCCCTCCAGAATTTTTTTGACCACTTCCGGATCTTCAGGATGACCCTTGTTCAAAGACCCCAGAATCGTCCCGCTGAGAAACTGCAGAATATCAATCCCCTGCAGAATCCCCGGCATGTCGTACCCATGCTCCCGCAGTACCAGATGCTCCGGGTCGTACTTGCCTTCCGCCACCTGAACCAGTCCGTCCGTGCTGTAGGGAATGCCAATTACATCCCAACCGCGACGGTCTGCACATTTAACGACGGCTCGAATCACCGCGTTAAGACCAGGACAGTCACCGCCGCTGGTGAGGATGCCGATGCGTTTTGGGGTAGTCATGATGAGGGTCTCCTTTTGGGGCAGGATGGGGGTTGGGGTAGAGGGTAGGTGGGGTAGGTGGGGTAGAGGGTAGGTGGGGTAGGTGGGGTAGGTGGGGTGGGTGGGCGGATGGGTATCGGTTATCGGGTGCAAGGTTTAGGGTTTCAGGTTCAGGGTTTGGGTTCAGAGTTTAGGATTTACGGTTTAGCTTTCTACCTTGCACCCTACACCCTGTACCCTGCACCCACTTCACCCACCTCACCCACTTCTAATGCACCGCCGGCATATCACCACTCCAAATCGGGTGATAGGACTGGATGGCGCGCATATACTGGACCCGCTCGAATTCGCTGGGATTGGGGCTGTTCTGCTGGCTCATGCTGCCGCGCAGCTGGTCGAGGGATTCGTATTCGTGTTCCTGCAGCCACTGGATCAGTTCGTCTTCCAGGGTTTTGATGTGGCCGATGCCGTGGCGCAGGAGGGTGGCGACGAGCATGGTGACGTCGGCTCCGGCCATGAGCATTTTGACGATGTCTTCGGAACGGTTGATGCCGCTGGTGGCGGCGAGACTGCACTGGAGTTTGTTGTAGAGCAGGGCAATCCAGGTGAGGGGCAGGCGCTGGTCTTGAGGGGCGCTGAGGATCAGGTTGGGCTGCACCTCCAGCTCCTCAATGTTGATGTCGGGCTGGTAGAAGCGGTTAAACAGCACCAGACCGTTGGAACCCGCCTGGCAGAGGCGTTTGGCCATGTTGGCGGTGTTGCTGAAGTAGGGGCTGAGCTTCACCGCCAGGGGAATTTCCACGGCGGCGCGGACGGCGCGCACGATGTCCAGGTAGGCCTGCTCCACATCGGCACCGGACATATCCATGTCGGTGGGTATCCAGTAGATGTTGAGTTCGATGGCGTCGGCTCCGGCCTGCTCCATCTGACGGGCGTAGTCAACCCAACCGCCCAGGGTGGTGCCGTTGAGGCTGGCGATGATCGGTACCGCCACCATGGACTTGGCCTTGCGGATATGGTCCAGATAGGCTTCAGTGCCGACGTGGAACATGTCGGTGTCGGCGGGTTCCGGGAAGTAGGTGAGGGCTTCAGGAAAGCTTTCAGTACCGTACTCGGTGTGGTGGTGAATTTCCAGCCGCTCCCGACGAATCTGCTCTTCAAACAGGGAGTGCAGCACGATGGCGGATGCGCCGGAGTCTTCGATCCAGCGGATGTTACTCAGGTCTTCGGTGAGGGGAGCCGCCGCGCCGACCACCAGGGGGGATTTGAGGGTGAGTCCTAAATATTGAGTCGTTAAGTCCATCTCATTACTCCTTCAAAATCTCTCTCGCTAAGAGATCCCCGGATTCTTCAAGAACCCGGGGATCTGGTTACCTAGGTAGTCGGGGCCGGGCTGGAGGTGGTGCCGGGCAGGGGCTGGTCGTTACCGCCCTGGGGCTGGCCGCCGTCGCCTTTGGGCTGGCCGCCGTTGCCGTTGCCGTTGCCGCCTTTACCGCCGTTGCCCTGGGCGGGATGATCCAGGTGGTAGTGGCGGTTGGGGGGCAGGGGGCTTTCGTCCTCTATTTTGCGGGCGGCCAGGTACTCGTACATGTGGAAGCGGCTGGCCACGCTGATTTGAGCTTCCTGCAGCAGTTGCTTGGCCTCTTCGGGTTTGCTGCGCAGCAGCATCTTGAAGCGGTTTTCGCTGTACATGGCCTGCTCCAGGGGCCGCTTGGGTTTGCGGCTGTCGAGGAGCAGCGGGTTCTCGCCCTGCTCCAGGCGGCGGGGGTCGTAGCGGTAGAGCAGCCAGCGACCGGATTCCACTGCCGCCTGCTGTTGCTGCATGCCCTTGGCCATGTTGATGCCGTGGGCAATGCAGTGGGAGTAGGCGATGATCAGGGAGGGACCATCGTAGGATTCCGCCTCCATAAAGGCCCGCAGGGTGTGCTCGTTTTTGGCTCCCATGGCGACGCTGGCGACGTAGATGTTGCCGTAGGTCATGGCCATCAGCCCCAGATCTTTTTTGGGTGCCGGTTTGCCCCCCGCCGCAAATTTGGCAACGGCACCGAGGGGGGTGGCTTTGGACATTTGCCCACCGGTGTTGGAGTACACCTCCGTATCCATCACCAGCACGTTGACGTTGCGACCGCTGGCCAGTACGTGGTCAAGGCCACCGTAGCCGATGTCGTAGGCCCAGCCGTCACCGCCGACGATCCACACGCTCTTTTTAACCAGGTAATCGGCCAGGGAGTGGAGGTTCTGCAGCTTCAGCTTCAGGGAACGGTCCCCGTCGCCCAGGTTGCCAAGCCAGCTCTGGATCTGTCCCTTGAGCTGCAGGACTTTCTCCCGCTGCTCAAAGATGTCGGCTTCGTCGGTCTGCTCGTTGTGGAGGATCTCCACCGCCAGGTCGCGGTTGAGCTGGGAGCCTGACTCCATCTCAACGGTGAGGGACTTGAGCAGATCCCGCGCCTGTTCCGTCTGCTTGTCGATGGAAACCCGGAAGCCCAGGCCGAATTCGGCGTTGTCTTCAAACAGGGAGTTCGACCAGGCCGGACCCCGTCCCTCGTCGTTGTGGGTGTAGGGGGTGGTGGGCAGGTTGCCGCCGTAGATGGAGGAACAGCCGGTGGCGTTGGCGATCAGCATGCGGTCCCCGAACAGCTGGGTGGCCAGCTTGATATAGGGGGTTTCGCCACAGCCCGCACAGGCTCCGGAGAACTCGAACAGGGGTTCCTGCATCTGCTGGTGGGAGATTTTTCTCAAATCCAGTTTGCTGCGGTCGGGGTTGGGCAGCTTCAGGAAGAAATCCCAGTTCTCCCGCTCCTGCTCGCGGATGGGCAGCTGCTCGACCATGTTGATGGCCTTTTTCGCCGGTTCCGCCTTGTTTTTAGCAGGGCACACATCCACACAGAGGGCGCAGCCGGTGCAGTCTTCCGCCGCCACCTGAATGGTGAACTTGAGGTCTGACCAGGCCTTGTCTTTGGCCCCGGTGCTCTTGAAGGCTGCCGGTGCTCCTTCCAGGGCCGGTTCTTCGTACACCTTGGAGCGGATTACCGCATGGGGGCAGACCATGACGCACTTGCCGCACTGGACGCAGACATCGGGGTCCCAAGCGGGCACTTCGTGGCAGACGTTGCGCTTTTCGTACTGAGTGGTGCCATTGGGGAAGGTGCCGTCGGCGGGCATGGCGCTAACGGGGAGGTCGTCCCCTTCCCGGGCCATGATTTTGCCCAGCACATCCCGCACGAAGGGGGGCGCATTGTCGGGCACCCACTGGTGGGAGGTGGCGTCGCCCTCGGCAGGGCCAACGGGGATTTCGAACAGGTTTTCCAGGGTGCTGTCTACCGCCTTCATGTTCATGGCGACGACTTCTTCACCCTTCTTGCCGTAGGTTTTGCGGATGGCTTTCTTAATGGCTGCGATGGCCTCATCCCGGGGCATCACCCCGGCCAGGGCGAAGAAGCACACCTGCATGACGGTGTTGATGCGGTTGCCCATGCCGGCGTTGCGCGCCACCTTGTAGGCATTGATGCCGTAGACCTTCAGCCCCTTGTCGATGATCTCCTGCTGCAGCTTCTGGGGCAGGCGTATCCAGGTTTCTTGCGGGTCATCAAAGGTGGTGTTGATCAGGAAGGTGGCACCGGGTTTGGCGGCCTTGAGCAGATCCAGCTGTTTGACGAATTCCCACTGGTGGCAGGCCACGAAGTTGGCGCTGTCGATCAGGTAGGTGGAGCGGATGGGATCAGGGCCAAACCGCAGGTGGGATACGGTGACGGAGCCGGACTTTTTGGAGTCGTAAACGAAGTAGCCCTGGGCGTAGTTGTCGGTATCACCGCCGATGATTTTGATGGAGTTCTTGTTGGCCCCCACCGTGCCATCGGACCCCAGACCGTAGAACATGGCACGCACCACGCCGTCGGGTTCCGTCTTGTAGTCGGGGTCGTAATCGATGGAGGTGAAGGTGACATCATCCACAATGCCCACGGTGAAGTGGTTCTGGGGATTGGCCTGGGCCAGGTTGTCGAACACCCCCTTGACCATGGCCGGGGTGAATTCTTTGGAGGAGAGGCCGTAGCGACCGCCGATGACCCTGGGATACACGGCCCTGGGCATCTCGAAGTGGGGATTTTCCTCATCCCCTTCCAGGTGCACTCTGCCCTCGGTTTTGGGCAGTTCGTGGATGGCGTGGACCACATCCAGATACATGGGTTCGCCGGGGCTGCCGGGTTCCTTGGTGCGGTCCAGCACGGCGATGGACTTCACCGTTTTGGGCAGGGCATTCATGAAGGCGATGTTGTCGAAGGGCCGATAGAGACGCACCTTCAGCACGCCCACCTGTTCGCCCTGGGCGTTGAGGGCATCCACCGCTTCGTGGGCGGTTTCGCAGCCGGACCCCATCAGAATTACCACCCGCTCAGCGTCCGGCGCACCGTGGTATTCGAAGATTTTGTACTGGCGTCCGGTCAGCTCGGCAAACTCATCCATGGCCTGCTGCACGATGTCGGCGCAGGCGTTGTAGTAGCGGTTGACGGTCTCCCGCCCCTGGAAGTACACATCCGGGTTCTGGGCGGTGCCGCGAATCACCGGACGGTCGGGGGTCAGGGCCCGCTGGCGGTGCTGCAGCACCAGGTCGAAGGGCACCAGCTGTTCCAGCACTTCGTCGGGGATGGTCTCGATTTTCTGGACTTCGTGGGAGGTGCGGAAGCCGTCGAAGTAGTGGAGGAAGGGAATGCGGGATTCCAGGGTGGCGCGGGTGGCAATGGCGGCCATGTCATGGGCTTCCTGAACGGAAGCGGAGCAGAGCATGGCGCACCCCGTGGCGCGGGCCGCCAGCACATCGCTGTGATCCCCAAAAATCGAAAGGGCCTGGGCGGCGAGGGAGCGGGCGGCAACGTGCAGCACCGCTGGCGTCAGTTCCCCGGCAATTTTGTAGAGGTTGGGGATCATCAGCAGCAGGCCCTGGGAGGCCGTGAAGGTGGTGGTCAGCGACCCCGCCTGCAGGGCACCGTGGACGGCCCCGGCAGCGCCCCCCTCACTCTGCATTTCGACGACCGACGGTACGGTGCCCCAAATGTTGGGCTGGTTAGCGGAAGCCCACGCATCGGACCATTCCCCCATGGGCGAGGATGGCGTGATGGGGTAGATGGCGCAAACTTCGCTGAGACGGTAGGCGGTACGGGCGACCGCTTCATTTCCGTCCAGGGTGGCAAATACTTTCTCTGTCATGTCTAAAGGCCCCTTGAATTTGGTGGGCAGGGTTCGGCTACGGACGACGATGGGCGAGATGGCCAAGGCCAGGCTTCAGGTTTGCTGCAGTTACTTACTATCGTTGCGCTGGCCTTGACGTGAATGGCATTAAAACATCGTTTCTTATGGACAAAAATGACAGGCTTGAGAGAGTCTTACTTTCACAACATGCAGATTGCTTTATCTGTCTCTCAACGCCCAAAAAGAAAACACATTGAACGTGCAAATGAATCTATTGATGAATTACGAATCAGTCCTTTTACAGGTTCAACATCTCTATGGTGGCACTAGATCAGGAGAATGGAACAAGTCTTTAAGGTAAATTTCACTAGCCGCCGAAACTCCTGCCCAGAAAGACTTTAGGAAGATTAGAATGAGAATACCAGGGTTCCAGTGAGCATCCCATGACAGGAAAAGTTGAGTAATATACCCAAAAGCCGATGGGGATCATCAATCCCCTTAAGAAATGGAAAGAAGCCCCTTTCATTGAAGCGAAAAGTAACAAAAAGATACTAAAAAATCGCAGTTTGAACGCAGCCTTTCTTTAATTAAGTTCAAATCGAGAAAAGATGGTTTACACAAAGTTTTAGATTGCAAAGGAACTTAACAGTCGCGCTTGTGTTGGGGTAATTGGTTGTTGCTGGTGATTAAACCGCGATGTAAGTCATCACCACATCCTTGAGGTGCCCCTGGTCGAGGAACTGGGCGATGGCATTGTCCACAGCGGGGGGAGTGCCGGTGAGCATGACCATGCGATCGCACTCCGTCTGGGCAATGGTTTCCACAAAATAGCCATCATCATCGTTGGCCAGTTTCACCTTCTGGCTCAGTTTGGCCACGGCAATGGCTCTCAACCGCTCATCTTCGTAGGGGTAAGCATCCACCTGAAACACGCTAGACAGACGTTCTAAAGCCTTTTTGAGCAATGCCTGTTTGGGTTCTGTCGCCCGAAAGCTGAAGATCAACCGCCCATCTTCCACCGTGTTGGGGGCAATGCCGCTGCCCAGGATCCCTTCCAGTGACACCCCCCGGTTGGAGAACACCGCCGCCGCCGCCGTCAGGGTGCCGGGACGATCCAGCGCCCGCACCACAAAAATCCATCGCTGGTTAGCCATGCTGCAGGTCCTCCTTCAGCCGCTTGTTCAGCTGAGTTGCCATTTCCTGCAGCAGATCCGCCTCTTCGGCCCAGAGTTGTAGGGGAACCACCTGGGTCCAGCCGGCTGGCGTTACGACGATGGGAACCCCTAAAGGCGTGCGCAATCCGTAAAACTCGCCGTCCAGCTGCACCTGGCCAGACACCACCACCTCCCGCCCCTCCAGCAAATTCTGCACCAGATCCACCGTGACATTGGCGGTGGCGGCAATGGTCTTGGCCCCGGAAACATGGGTGACAAAGGGCTTCACCACCACCCGCAGGTCTGGCGGCAGGCTATCCACATAGCTGTAGGCTTTGGGGATTTTCCCTTCCTGCAGCAAATCCATCACCACCTGCTTTTCGTGGGTCACTTCGTCAGGGAACTGGCTGACGGAACGTCCCCGCTGCAGCATTCGACGGGCATCCCGCAATTCGTTAGAGGTCATGCCGTGGATTTTGACACTGCTCCACAGGGGCACCATGCCCTCCCCATGCTCACCAACGATAAAGCCCTGCACCAGTTGACGACGGATGCCCAGGTCGGCGGCAATTTCGCGGCGGAATCGCAAAGAGTCCGAGTAGGCCCCCACCCCAATTACCCGCCGCCGACCCAGGTGACGGCTGAACACTTCCACCGCCAGCTCTACGGGATTTGTCACGATAATCACCACTTCATGGCCGTAGCCGTGGCGAGCAATGGCCTGGGCGTAATTCTCGAAAATTGGCAGGTTCACGGCGGCAAGTTGCGATCGGGATGTCACCTCACCCCCCACCGTTGCCCCCGCCGCCATCACAATCACATCGGCAACGATGTCCTCTGAAGCCAGAGCGACATCCAGCACCGGGGCTTTTTCGGCGTAGGCGTCGTTGAGGTCGCTGCAGAGGCCGTAGAGAATTTGACCGCTGCGTCCGGTCGGTCGACCCACCAGCTGGAGCCGCTCGGTGGGCATCAAAGCCCCCAGAGCAACCAGTTGGGAGACGATTTCTCGCCCACAATCGCCACTGGCTCCAATAATTGAGACATCCATAGGCGGCGCTAATTGCAACAGCTTCAGTAAAACACAGGGGAACTTAACCGTTTGTACTGCGCTGGTGAGTTGAACTGCGGTTCTTGACAAACAAAAATCACAAATTGTCGATTTTTTTAAAGTCAGGTTTCAAAGCATTAACCCTGTCGAAAAGATGTCTTACTCCAGCTTATTCAAACTTCATGCAGGCTAAAAAAAACGGAAGATAAAACTGCAGGGATCATTGCCCCGATGGGCTATTCCCCTTGTATAGAAAGGATTGTGAGGTCTGTTGAGTCTTTTCTGCCATTCTTCAGGCTCATTAGAATGGGGGTAATTATTCGCCCTTAGCATATGTCACCAAGTCTCGGCTACATTCTGGTTTTAGATACAGAGTCTCGCACTCAACGGGGCGACCACCCCTTATCGGAACAGCTTCAGTATCCGATGGTGATTGCCGATTCGGTAGAGCAGGCGGTCAATCACGCGTTGCGAATTCCTCCCAGCCTGGTCATTTTGATTGGCGACAACGTCCAGAATTGGTCGGCTTCTCTGGTCAGCCGACTGAGACAAAATACTCAGGCTCAAAACTTAACAATTGTGGCCCTGACCAATTCTGCCAGCCCTCAGTGGAACTACAGCGAAGATACCCCTGGGCTGGACGGTTTCTTTGTCAAACCCCTCAGCACTGACATTCTGAAGCTGCTGGTTGATTCTGCCTTCGTGCGAAGAAATCAGGGATGAACTATACTAAGGCCGGCTCGAAATCTGTAGCTTTCCATGAAGCAAAACTCTACTTCTGGATTTGAAAAAGGTTTATATAGCGAATCTCACTCGAATAAAATACACCTCAAAGATCCCCCCTGCCCCCCTGATTAAGGAGGGGTAAAGGTTGAAACTTAGGCATCCAGAAACCAGGGGGATTCCAAGGGAATCCAGTTTATCCCTCATTGAACTGAAAACCGCGATACCATTTTCTCCTTAAATGAAGCTCAGTTCATAACATCTACAAGCTTTCCATAATTTTCATTAGCTTCACCCCCCTGGCCTGAGATTAATGGCGGCAAAAGGGTACTCTAATATCACGTAAAAGCTACCGCTCTTGGGCAGGCTTGGTGCGTAGTGGCAAATTTTTAAGAGTGCAGGGCATGTTGCCGAAAGTTCTTCGAGAAACGGATGTCCAGGTGTTTAAGTTCTGGTTTAATGGAGCCCTTCAGGAGGGGCTCCATTACGACAATGAGCTGTTTTATCGGGCTCTTGTGGTTGAGTCGGTTAAGCGAACGCGCCTCTATCATTTAGGCTGCAAGCTATCTGAGAAAGGCGGACAGACGGTTATCACCGTTGCTGATGACAAAAGTAGCCTGTGGCTCAGCCTTCGCAGCCGCCTGGCGTTGTCTCAGCACGGGTTTCTTCCCATTCAAGGATTACCCGAGCCTCGAATTTAGCGAAGTGGGAAATTTCTGCGATGGGTTATCCCTGGGAATGATGAATATGGGAATGATGAATAAATGTGTCGAACCATAGGGCGATTAGCCTGATACGGGGGGAAGTTGCGATCGCATATTAAGCAAAAGCCAAGATCTGGGGATCTAATTTTTATAATTAAGGTGTAGCTCTCAATTCCCTGGGGTCGACTCCACTGATTTTGCCAACGCTTCACGAGTTTTCTTGAGGAGTCTTGCCAGGACCAGATCATCCAGATCACTAGGAGATCCGCCATGTTTCACAGAATCCTCGTCGCCCTCGATAACTCAGCCCAACGGGAAGAAGTTTTTGAGCAAGCTCTCACCTTAGCAAAATCATCCGACGCCAGCTTGATGCTGGTCCATGTGCTGTCTGCCTATGGAGAAGACAGTCCGGGAATTCCCATCCGGTCTTATCACGCCTACTACCCGGTGTTGGATGACACCACCTGGAAGGTTTATCAGCAACGGTGGGAAGCCTTTGAAGCTCAGGGGCTGGAGCAGCTTAACAAAGATATTGATACCGCCCAGCAGGCCGGTGTTCAGGCCGAATTTTCCCAGGTTGCCGGTGACCCGCCCCAGGTGATTTGCAATACCGCTAAATCTTGGGGAGCCGACTTGATTGTGGTGGGTAGCCACGGGCGTAAAGGGTTAGGAGAACTGCTGCTCGGTAGCGTGAGCAACTATGTCATGCACCATGCCACCTGTTCGGTACTGGTGGTGCATCATGGTGCCGAAGCCAGAGATGCCGAAGCCAGAGATGCCGAAGCCCAAGAAACCGTAGCTGCATCGGCATCTTAACAAGAGCAACCAGGTGTAGGGGCGAAGCATCTGGCCGCAAATGGACGCGCCCGCTCAAACCCGTCATGATCCAGATGCTTCGTCCCTACCTTTCCTGCTTGGGAACCAGCAGAATGCCCTCCCCGTCTTTGAGGTCAAAGGCCCGCAGATTTTTGAGATCTCGCTGGGGCTTCAGCCCGGGGGAGGCCAGGGCAATCTTCCAGTCATCCATATCCAGTTGTAGCCAGTCTCCGAGGTTGACCGTCATGGGCTTGCCGCCCATGTGAGACACCATAACCACCTCATGGGGAGACCGATCTTCTGGCGGGGAAGGCTCAATGCGGTAGCCGTAAAAAATGGTGCGCTCATCGTCGCTGATGCGGTTAAAGCGATCGCGACCGGTGAGGTTTTCTCGCAACCAGGGGCGGGCCCGGCGAAATTCCCGTAAAGTCAGACCAAAATGGGTCGTTAAGGGCAAACAGTCTTGGGCGTACCGAGCGACATTGCACATATCATGGCCATCTTCCATGAACGCCATGGCAAAGGTCTTGAGCTTGGGCACATCTAAAGTAGCCAGAAAGCGCGGCAGGCTGGGGGCATTGAGTTCTTCCAGGGCAGGCACTTCACAAGCGGTGCTATCAGCATCGCTGCCCAAACAGTGCTGACAAATATTAGCTACCTCTTCCAGGTCGTAATCGGTCTCTACCATGGCTTCCCGTAGGGCTTTGGCAAAGTCCTTCAGCTGTTCCAGACTTTCAAACCCCAACCCCTTGAGCTGCGGAAACGCCTCGGAGCGCTGGTAAACCTCAGGCTCAATTTCCCAATCGAGGAAGCCAACCTCTTCGGATACCACCTTGACCCCGTAGCGGTCATCGGTGTTACGAAAGAATCCCCAGGGGGTCTCGGCATTGGCGTTCAAAAAATCCATCGGTAGGCCGGGGCTAAAGCCATGCACCCAGATCAGGGTAGCAGGATTGTTGTAGGCCCGACTGAGCACTGCGGGCAGGGTTTTGCCCAGGTTCCAGTTGATGTCGGCATCAAGGTCTACCTGGTTGCCCCGGCGAACGGTGTCGTGGTTGCCGCAGCCGGTAATCCAGTGGTCACCCTGAAAAATGACTTCGCACACTCGACGCCATTTTCGGTCCCAAAATCCTTTCAGGGTAGGGGTATTGTGGGCAAAAATCAACGGTCCCCACTGAAACGACCCCGGTTTAGATTCCACCAACTCTAGATAGGTTGACTTTTCTTCCCAGCCTTCTTCAGGCCAGGGACGACCATCTTCAAAGATAGTAAACAGCAGTCGCCGGTAGCCCTGGATGTCTTGCACCACATCGCTCATGGCCAGCAGATAAACATCATCTTGCTCAACCCGACCGCTGAGGGGGTTAAAGAAGCGAAAATCTTGCCCGCCATCTACCCGAATGCCGTCGGCCCCGGTATTGATTTTGCGACGCTGCATTTCCAGCAGAATGGCCCGCACCTGGGGGAGCTGGTGGTTCAAATCTTGACCGTACATATTCGGCCCTTTGAAAAACTGCTGGGTCAGCAGTTCCAGCCCCTGGTTGTCAGCGTGGCCATAGACCAGATCGTAAATGAGCTGAATCGGCCCCTGGGAAAAGGTATGCAGGGTAGCAATGAAGTCTACCATTTCGTCGGGGCGTAAACTGCCCAGCACCGCAGGATTCGTTGCTGCCGAGCCCAGGATGGGAACGTCGTAGCCCCAGTTTTGAGTATTGGGTTTACGCAGGGTAATGGTGAGGGGACCGGGCTGGTCTGTCCCGGTTTCGTCGTCATCTGCAACGATGGCGAAGAACTCGTGGTCAATGTTGGTGTCTTCGCGGCGATACTCAATGGTGGGTTCCACCGGCAGGAGTTGCACAGCATCGTAGCCGGCGTAGATTTCTTCGCCGGGGGTCAGCAGTTCTCCTTTGGCCAGCTTTTCAGAGATGCGCTGATAAACCTGGGTCAGTCCTTCCAGGGTGCCTTCGGCAGAAGCCGTTTTGACGTGAATTTGCAGAATGTTGGTGGGGGGCGGCACCCTGGGAATTTCGGCCTCTGGCATCCCCTTAGGGGCAGCAGAACGGCGAAAATAGGTGAGATCTTTACGCTGCCGCTGCAGCCGCCGCATATCGTACACTTCCGCCGGGGCAAACACCCCATAGGGCAACGAATAGGCCAGGGGGTCGCGAATAATATGCAGACGGTCTTCGGCATCGATATACCGTAGCCAGTAAAAGCTCCCGGCCTGATTACGGTTGCCCGGTTTTACACCGGCTACCACAGCCCAGACAAACTCCCCCTGCTGCATCACCGGCACCCGGTCTCGCTGAAAGGTCACCGTCTGCTGAGCCATCGACTGTTGCCGAAAGTCGAGGGGCTGGAGGGGAGTGAGAATTTCCAGCTCCAGGGTACGCTCTGACTGAATCACATCGGCGGCCAGTTCTGGAGTCCAAAAGCCAAACTCGGTCAGACCATCCCGGCGATAGTGGGCACCCAGACGGCGGGCGAGGCGCTGCCCCCGCTGAAAGTAAGTATCGTCAGAATGCATGACCGAAGCGGCCCAGTCGAGTACGGTATGGGTTTCGTCATCAACCAGGTAAACCAGAAGCTTAGATTTATTCTTTTGGGCGGCGGTGGATTCTTTAACTGTCACAGTAGCGAGTGGAATAAAAATCTCATTCGGGTCTGGAGGTAGAGTCGTCGCTCAAGAAAAGTCTATGAATGACGAGCCAGACCCAACACAAACAGATACCAAGTCCAGCTCGAAAACGGTAGCTTTCCCTGAAGCAAAACTCCCCTTCTGGACTCGGACCAGGTTTAGACTATTCTATTCCTCCTAGTCTAACAACCCAGCCAGCGACAGAAAGAGTTGTCGAAAGAAAAGAAAAACTGGCTGCCCTGCAATTCAGCCGATGGAATAAACCCTGGTATTCTGACGGGGTCCGCTAACAGGTGCCTATGGTACAGTCGTCGTCAATTCCTCTAGATGCCTTTCTCTCATCTGCCCTGGATTGCTTGCAGCTCTGGCAGGAGGCTCGCGCTGCGGGTCGCAATTCCCTGACCGGGCTTTCGCTGGAAGATCGCAACCCGGCCAAGATTGAGCGCATGCTGCCCTTCTTTAGCTGGTTTTACGAGCACTACTTTCGCGTTTCCACCGAAGGGTGGCAGCATATTCCTCCCAGCGGCAAGGTATTGCTGGTGGGTGCCCACAATGGCGGCTTAGCGGCCCCCGACACCGTTATGATGACCTACGACTGGTTACGCACCTTTGGTCCCCAACGGCCAGCCTATGCCCTGATGGATTCCCGCATGTGGCAGGTGTTTCCGGGGGTAGCCCGCCTGGCCGCCTGGGTCGGGGCGGTGCGGGCAGAGCCAACGATGGCGGTTAAGGTGCTGCGGGAAGATGCCGCTCTGTTGATCTATCCGGGGGGAATCAGGGACGTATTTCGTCCCCATCGCCTGCGGGATAAAATTTGTTTCTTTGGCCAAAAAAGCTTTATCAAGCTGGCCCTGCGGGAAGAAGCCCCAATTGTGCCTCTGATTTCCCATGGGGCTCACGATACATTGCTCATTCTGGCGGATCTTTATCCGCACCTGGCGCAGCTCCATCGCCAGGGCATGCCCTGGTTGTTGGGAGTAGACCCCGGTACCTTTCCCATCTATCTAGGGTTGCCCTGGGGGTTGGGGATTGGGCCGCTGCCCAACATACCGTTACCGCTGCCGTTGCACACGCGGGTGTGTCCCCCCATCTGGTTTGATCGCTATGGTCCAGAAGCCGCCCATGATTCAGACTATGTAGAAGACTGCTATGGTCTGGTGCAGGCCACCATGCAGCGCGAACTCGACGATCTGTTTGCCCGTTATGACTAATTCCTCCCTCCCCGCCGATGCCCAGAACCTGACCGAACCCACATCTACAGAACTGGCCCAGAGGGTGCAGCAGGTAGCCCTACCCTGGCCCCTGACCCCAGCCCCCATCGCCACCACCTATGTGTGTCTTGGGGAAAGCACCCCGCCAGTTTTGTGCATCCACGGCTTTGACAGTTCTCTGTTTGAGTTTCGTCGGCTGCTGCCTCTGCTGGCAAAGGACCACCAAACCTGGGCCGTGGATATGTTGGGCTTTGGGTTTACCGACCGGGTGGCCTATCCAAACATTTCTCCTGAGGCCATTAAGCAACATCTGTATGCCTTCTGGACTCAAATGATCGGCCAGCCCTGCATTCTGGCGGGGGCTTCTATGGGAGGGGCGGCAGCCCTTGACTTTACCCTCACCTACCCCGATGCAGTCGCCGGGCTGGTGCTGCTAGACAGTGCCGGATTTGCAGCCGGTCCGGCCATGGGCAAGCTGATGGTACCCCCACTGGATGGCTGGGCTACAGCCTTTTTGCGCAGCCCCAGGGTACGCCGCAGCATCAGCCGTCAGGCCTATTGCGACAAATCTTTTGTCACCGCCGATGCCGAACTCTGCGCCGCCCTGCATCTGCAATGTCCCCAATGGCAAGAAGCACTGATTGCCTTTACCAAAAGCGGCGGCTACAACTTTTTAAGCCAGCGCATTCAGGCGATCACCTGCCCCACCCTGGTGATTTGGGGCCAGCAGGATAAAATTTTGGGCACTAAAGATGCCCAGCGGTTTGAGCAGACTATTCCCCACTGTGAGCTGGTGTGGGTGCCCGACTGCGGCCATGTGCCCCATTTAGAAAAACCGCATATAACAGCAGAGGCGATTTCAAGGTTCATCCAGAATCTAGAAAATCAGCTCACGAAAACCAAACGCTAAAATCGATCAAAGCCAGTCCTTCCTCAAGCTAGACCGATGACCGCTCCACCTGCTTATTCTCAAGCTCAACTATCTAATCTCTATGACCGAGACTTGACTCTCTGGTGTCAAAATACCCTGGCTCAGCTTAAGGCGGGAAAGCTGGGTGATCAATTTCAAAATGTTTTGACCAACTTCTCAATTTCTTTGGCAATGTCTGTCCACACCTGGTCGCGATCGCGAGGCTTTGTAACTGTCCAATTTCGGGAGGTAATCTGTTTAGATAATTAGCATGTAGGTCGAGCGAGGCAATGCTTGTTGACTGGCCAATTTCAGGAGGAATCTCGGTTAGCTCTTGCCCAGAAAGGTCAAGGGTCTTCCAGCCTTCGGCGGCAGCTTGATCGATCAGGCGCAGCAGTTCGTCGCGGGTCATGGGCAGAGTGCTGGTGTGGAGCAGGTTTATTCAGTTTTAGCAGAGACAGCAGGAAGGGGAGAAGCAGGGAGTGGGGGAGATTAGGAGTGGGTGAGGTAGGCGAGGTGGGTGAGGTGGGTAAAGTGGTGGCTGTCATACCCCGATAGTGGCGGCAGCCTCAACAGCAGTGAAGGTAAGATAAGACTCAGGCTTTAGAGCTACAACGCAATGGCTAAAACCGTTCGACAGCTTACATCTAAAGAGCTTCAGCAATTCGATCCCACCCGCAACCTGGCTAACAGCCTCGATGCCGAGCGCTGGGCAAAAGCTTGGGCTAAGCTGCCAGAACTTTTAACGGTTTTGCGGGAGCGGTTTGCGGCAAAGCGAGTCGTTATTTTTGGTTCTTTAGCTGCCAAAGACACCTTTACCCACTGGTCTGACATTGACCTGGCTGTATGGGGTATTGCCCCTGAGCGCTTTTACGAAGCTGTTGCAGCCCTCAACGATTTATCACCAGATATTAAGATTGATCTGGTCGATCCAGAACGGTGTAGGGCGACTGCAATCAACGCACAGATTGAAACAGAGGGCATCACAGTTTGGCCACCAGACTCACCAAGCTCAGCAATCGCATCCAGCTAGAACTGGTAGACATTGAGCAAGCTGTCCTCCGGAGTCAATCGGGGTGGCAACAATATCAAAACTCTGGAGATGACCTCTATCTCGATAGTGTGGCTCTGAATCTTCATAGCTTTTACAACGGCTTAGAACGCCTGTTTGAAGCTATCGCCACCACCATTGATAACCATCTACCCGGTGGCAGTAACTGGCATAAAGGTTCATAGAACAACATCCCCCGGATAGTTTGATGCTAAGCGACTTGCCCTGGCAGAGTCCGACCAACCGGAAAGATAAAGCCTCGTTTCTTAGCAGCAATGTTATCTCCTCTTGAAGGTCATACTGGGAATTGCTGCCTCAGTGCCCTTTAGCTTAGAGCCGTTACAAGGTTAGACTCGTCAATTCGTTGCGTTAATCAGAGACGCGGATATACTAAGGCTGAATTCCGTACCGAGTGAACCCGGCGACTCGCCATGGTAAAAAGGGGTGATTATGGCTCAACACCAGAACGTTCCTAAACCGGAACCCGATAGATTTCCGTCGTCCCCATGGGGGACGGTAGATTCTGGTGCGGCTCGGATGCAGGAAGAAGAGAACGTTCCCCAACCTGGTCCCGATGCTGCCGAACGTTATGATCCCTTAGAAGAGTTTCGTCACCAGCTCGGCGAGGCTCCTCCTACCCAAGGGGTGCCCCTGGCTCAACGCCTGATGCGCAGCTGGCCGTTCTGGTCGATGGGAGCCCTGGCCCTGGTGACTGGGTTGGGCATTGTCTCGGCGGTGAGTCTATTTCGAATTCCTAACCTGCCCAACTGTCGGGCCATTTTCTGGTTAACCGCTTCTGCTGCCACCCGTATGCAGTGTGCCGAAGCCTACGCCGGGCAGAGAACCCTTGATGGTTATCTAGACGCCATTGAACTGGTAGGCGCCCTGCCGGATGATCACCCCCTGCGGGCAGAGGTGGATCTACAGATAGAAACCTGGGCCGCAGAAATTTTGAAGCTGGCCGAAGCCACCTTCCAGGCGGGGCGGTTGGGGGATGCCATTGCCATGGTGCGCCGCATTCCCGATGACACCACCGCCGCCGCTGCCGTAAGCGAGCAGGTCGGGGAATGGAACCAGATCTGGGAAGAAGCCGAAGTTATCTACGCCGCCGCCGAGAAAGACCTGAACGCCCTGGAATTTCAGGAAGCTTTTAATAAGGCAATTCAGCTTTTGCAGGTCAATAATGACTACTGGGAAACGGTCAAGTTCGATGAGTTGACGGCTAGAATTACCGCCACCCGTGAAGAATTGAACGCATTGGGCCGGGCCAAGCAACTCGCCAGGCAGGGCACCCTGGATGCCATGGCAGAAGCCATTACCATTGCTAAGGGCATTGACCGCCAGAGCCCGGTCTACAACGAGGCCCAGACGGTACTGCGGGGATTAGGCCAAGACCTGCTAGACCTGGCCGAAGCTGCTTTAGACCGGCGAGAGGCCGAAACCGCCAATCAGTTTTTGGATGCCATGCCCTCTGAACTGGGGCTACAGTCTGAAGTCGCCGATATGCGCACCATTATTGATGCCAGCACCCTCTCCTGGCGGGGGGGCATTACCGGTCTGGAAGGAGCCATTACCCGGCTGCAGAGCATTAGCAACGACCGCCCCCTCTACGGCAAAGCCCAACGCCTGATGCAGCGCTGGCAGGCCGAAGTACAGGGCCGTTCGCAACTGGAATGGGCCAGACAGTTGGCCACCCCCGGCACCGTCGCTGATTTGCAGGCGGCGATTGCCGAAGCCCGGCAAATTGACCGCAATAATCCCGCCTGGGATGATGCGGAGGCCGAGATTGAACGCTGGCGCGACCAGATTCAAACCACCCAGGATCGCCCCATCATCATGCAGGCGGATCAGCTGGCTAATGCCGGGGATTTATCAGGGGCGATTGCTGTGGCGCGACGGGTGACCCCAGGGCGGGCACTCTATTCTGAAGCGAAGGATAAAATCGACCGCTGGCAGGACCAGATCCAACGGGCAGAAGACGGCCCCATTTTGGCTCAGGCCCAGCGCCTCGCCAGTGCAGGCCAGCTCCAGGAAGCGATTACGGTGGCTGCTCGCATTGGCAATGACCGGGCTTTGTACAGCGATGCCCAGGCCGACATTCGCCGCTGGCGAGACCAGGTGCAGGGGCAGCAAAATCTACAGCGAGCTTACCTGGTTGCCCAGCAGGGCAGCGTAAGTTCTCTGGTAGAAGCGATTGAGCTGGCCCAGGCCATTCCCAACCGTAGCTCCCAAAAAACTGAGGCTAACCAGGCCCTCACCCGCTGGAGTTGGGACATCTTGCGCATGGCCGAAACCGAAGCCCAATATAACCTCAACCGCGCCATTGACATGGCCGAAAGCGTGCCTGCCCAAACCGAAGCCTACGCCCAGGCCCAGCTCAAACTCAGGGAATGGCGGTCCAGCGTCAACCAGGCCCCCATCGAAGCCCCGCCCCCGAACTCGGAGAATACCGGGTTTTAGTACCTTTCCCGCATGCCCATCTGCACCCGCCAGAGGTTGGCGTAAAGCCCGTCGCGCTCCAGCAGGTCTTCGTGGGTGCCCCATTCCACCAGCTGGCCCATTTCCATGACGTAGATGCGGTCGGCGTTGCGCACGGTGGAAAGGCGGTGGGCGATGGCAATGGTGGTTCGGTCCTGGGTAATCTTTTCCAGGGAACGCTGGATGGCGGATTCCGTCTCGTTGTCCACAGCCGAGGTGGCTTCGTCCAGAATCAAAATCGGCGGATTTTTGAGCACGGCGCGGGCAATGGCCAGGCGCTGCCGCTGGCCGCCGGAAAGCTTTTGCCCCCGTTCTCCTACGATGGTGTCGTATCCCCCCGGCAGTTGCTCAATAAAGCTGTGGGCCTCGGCAATTTTTGCAGCCCGGATAATCTCCTGCTGGGACGCGCCGAATGTACCGTAGGCAATGTTCTCTGCCACGGTGCCGTGGAACAGAAACACATCCTGACTGACCAGGCCAATGCCCTGGCGCAGATCCTGGGGGTCAAGTTCGCGAATGTCGATGCCATCCAAAGTAATGCGGCCCTGATTTAGCTCGTACAGCCGCAGCAGCAGCTTCACCAGGGTGCTTTTGCCAGACCCGGTAGAGCCGACGATGGCAATGGTTTGCCCAGCTGGTACCTTCAGGGTCAGGTGCTGCACCACGGGCAGGCGGTTCTGGTAGGCAAAGGTAATGTCTTCAAACATGATTTCCCCTCGCATGGCGCTCACGGGTAACCGCCGACTGCCGGGGTGCAGGGTGATGGGAGTATGCAGCAGATCCATCACCCGATTGGTGGAGGCCATGGCCCGCTGGTACTGGTCGAGGGTTTCCCCCAGACGGGTCAGGGGCCACAGCAGCCGCTGGGTGAGAAACACCAGTACGCTATAGGTGCCCACCGCCATGTTTCCGGCGGCAGTTTCCAGCCCGCCGTAAAGTAGCGTGGCGGTAAAGCCCACCAGAATCAGTACCCGTATCAACGGAATGAACAGGGCGCTGAGGGCAATGGCACGGCGGTTGCTGAGCCGGTAGGCTTCGCTTTCATCCCGTACTCGCTCAATTTCGTACTGCTCGGCGGTGAAGCTTTTAATGGTCATAATGCCACTGAGATTATTGGCCAGTCGGCTGTTGAGCAGGCTGACCTTTTCTCGCACGTCGGCGTAGCGGGGGGCCAGCAGCTTTTGGAAGGCAATCGCACCCCACACAATAAACGGCATGGGCAGCATGGCTAGCCAGGCAATTTTAGGCGCCAGTACAAAAAAGGCTCCACCAATCAGCACTACGGTGGTGATGACCTGCAGCACTTCATTGGCCCCCCGGTCCAGAAACCGTTCCAGCTGGTTAATGTCGTCGTTGAGAACCGCCATCAGGCGACCGGTGCTGCGCTCCTCAAAGTAGGCCATGTCCAGGTTCTGCAGGTGGGCGTAGGCATCAATGCGCAGGTCCATTTGAATCGACTGGGCCAGGTTGCGCCAAATCACGTCGTAGGCGTACTCAAACATTGACTCCAGGCCCCAGATCGCCACCGTCAGGGCGGTGAGAATTAAAAACTGACCGCGAATGCTCTCGACTCCCCAGCGGGCAATGAGAGAGTCCTGCTGCTGTACCACCACATCTACCGCCAGACCAATCAACACTGGCGGGGCCAGGTCAAAACACCGGTTCATCACCGAGCAAAAGCTGGCCAGCCACACCCGCCGCCGGTACCGCCGACTGTAATGCAGCAGTCGCCGCAGGGGATGGGGTTGGACAGCAGCGGGAGTAGAGGCGGCAGACATTCCGAAATATGACCCTAAGACACACGATGAACCTGCCTGCCACCGCTTGAGAGGTCATGGGGGACCCCACAAAGTGGGCTGACAGCATTTATACCAAGTCCAGCTCGAGATCTGGAGTTTCCCTGAGGTAAAACTCCACGTCTGGCCTTGGACCGGGTTTATTTACCTTGCCACAGGAACGAAATCGCTATCCACACCACCAGGAGGATATTCTCCTTAACTGGAGATCGACGGCATGGAGGGGGACCTACCGTGGTCGTACCTGTGGAAGTGCAGGCCGATGTAGACAACCCGGCGGATCGGTTGGAGTGGTGACGGCAAACCGCAGCTTAGGCATAGGAATTCAATCACGTGGGATAGCCGTCTCGGCTGTCCAAGAGCAGGCAAGATGCCTGCCCTACAAAAATTGGCTGTTATAAAATCCTCATTCCTGTGACTCAAGGGAGAAAGGGTTGTCCTACCCTGGGGTTTAACAACGGCAGTAGACGCACCTCACCAGGGAACTCACCTGACTTTGCCAGCGTCAATTCAGACCAAGCTGGACAGACAGACGTTCTGAAATTTACAGAGGGTGCCGGGTTACCGGCATCCCCTTTTTAACTGAGAGAGCACACCATGATTAATTCTGCGGCGATTGGCATTGCCATTCTGATTTTGTTTGCGGTCACCACTACGGTGGGGTCTTCCTCTGCCAAACAAGACAATACTTTCAAGGGGTCTCACCCCAACCTGGGTGAGGTCCTGTCGGACATTAGTCTGAAGGATGTGGTGAGGGCCTATCAGGATCAAACTAACACCATTGTTTTGCACTCCAGTGCGCTGGAAGATCCCCATATGCTGCAAATTGAGGTGCCCTCTGGGGCAATAGTGCAGGGGCAGGTATTGATTAATAATAAAATCCGGTTACCGCTAGACAGTGACCTGCTGCCGGTAGATGTAAGCCCTTATCTACAATCCGGGCGCACCGAAGTGGTCATCACGGGCACCTACAATCCGGTTTTGGCCTCGGCGCTAATTCGGTTTGAAGGCCCAGATACCCTGGTACAGCAGCAGACAGCGGGTACGGGAGAAATCAACTATCGGCTTAATTTGGTAGTCGAGTAATCCTGGTTCTCCCCGAGTTTGTGTCGAGTAAAATAAAGGGAAAGCGCTCAGGAGGCCACGGTTATGGCCAAGCAACGACGGAAGCGTGGAACAGCAGGCGATAAAACGATTTGTCTTCCCATTAGACCTGTTGTGAATTAGTCCCCAAAAACCCTGTAACCGTTGCGTAGAAGGCACTTCAGCGATTTTTGCCCAAAATCCTTGAAGCCCTTACTGTGTGGGCATTACAGCGATTTCTTCCGTTATTTCGCAACAAGTCTCTTGAAGATGGCCTAGACTACCCGGCCTTGGTGGAAGACTCGGCAGCGTTTCGCCAGTATGTGGACCAGCAGATTGCCGCTCATCCTGAACTGTTTCCCGAGGGGATTGAGTTGGGCTATCGCTTGCA
>Ga0208112_100110_pt1 | contig 143482 bp, 135 predicted proteins | sample HotLakConsoUCCLE_FD_184736 | JGI IMG/M metagenome (GOLD analysis project Ga0208112, IMG submission 184736) | Hypersaline microbial mat communities from Hot Lake, Washington, USA - Hot Lake Consortium UCC-LE (SPAdes) (version 2) ...
AACTGCTCCCGGCAGTACTGGTGCGCCGTGTCGCGCACCATCCGCTCCTCCTCCGTCAGGTCCGACCCGATCCCCAGCGGATCGGTCCAGTCGAACACCGGACGGCCCGACTCCTTCGGCGCGGCGGCCGCAGGCGAGGCTTCGGAGCGGGCGGACCCGGTCTCGGGCGCGGTCTCGGCGGTCATGGCGACAATCCTCGGAGATCAGGGAAGCATGACCTGAAAGTCCGTTCCGATCCGCGGACTGTCAAGGCGGCAGGGTGCCGGAAGACGGGACGGCGCGCGCTATGGCGCAGCTTCGTCGAGCGCCTCGATCACCCCCAGGATCCAGGCGATCGAGCCGTCCTCGCCGATCAGCGGACAATCCAGACTTTCGAATGGAATCAGCGCCGGTCGCTCGGCCATTTCGATCTCTCCGACGCAGTACCAGGGCCGCCGCCCGGCCGCGACCTGCTCGAGATACCGGGCGAAGTTCCCGAGATAGCTCTGCTCCCGGCCGTCGAACACGTGACCCCGGCCATTCCTGCCGACAATGGCAATCGCCTTCTCGCCGGCAAGGCGGTATTCGAAGACCCCCGGCTCGCAGCGGCGGATCAGGTACAGATGGGCGGCCGATCGGGCATGCGCCGCGATGTCGAAGGCCGACCGCGGCGCCGGTGCACCGGCGTCCCGCCACCATTGGAACAGCGCCCGCGCCCGGTCGCTGCGCAGGGTTTCGGGCAGGCTCGCGACCTGGCGCCGAATGCCGCGAAAATTGGTCTGCCGGTTGATCTCCTCCTCCGCTTCGCTGGCGAAGGCAACCGGATCGATGGGCAAGGTCATGTCAGTCCGGGCACTGGATCGGTCGCATTGAAATCAAAGCTTCATCAGGAAACGCCCTAGAGACTAATTCCTGGTGAAGACGGTCGCGTGGCGCACCGGCCGTCATTCACCGCCCCCCCCCCCACGGAGGCGCCGACGATCCGGGCAGGCATCCGATCCTCCGCGGACAGCGGGACCATCGAGGTTCTCGACCCCAACTCCCCGTCGTCGGAGCGGCGGGCGCGAGGGACTGGGCAGACAGCCGCGCGGCAGGCGCCGCCTACGCCAGATGGCAGGCGGCGACGTGCCGGGCTTCGGCATCCATCGGGCGCAGCATCGGCGCCTCCTGGCGGCAACGGTCGATCGCGCAGGGGCAGCGGGTGTGGAACCGGCAGGCGGGCGGCGGGATCTCCGGGCTCGGGATGTCGCCGGCGAGGATCATCCGGTCGCGCCGCCGCTCCGGATCGGGCTCGGGGATGGCGGAGATGAGGGCCTGCGTATAGGGGTGCTTCGGCTCCCGGTAGAGGGTCTCGGCCGGCGCGCTCTCGACGATCTGCCCCAGATACATCACCGCGACCCGGTCGCTGACATGCTCGATCACCGCCAGGTCGTGGGAGATGAAGACATAGCTGAGGCCGAGTTCCGCCTTCAGGTCCTGCATCAGGTTCAGGATCTGCGACTGGATCGACACGTCCAGCGCCGAGACAGGCTCGTCGGCCACGATCAGCTTCGGCCCGAGCGCGATGGCCCGGGCGATCGAGATGCGCTGGCGCTGCCCGCCGGAGAACTCGTGCGGATAGCGCTCCGCCGCGCCGCCCGGCAGTCCGACCTGGTCGAGCAGCCGGCGGACCCGCCGCGCCCGCTCCGCCCGGTCGCCCACCCCGTGGATCACCATCGGCTCCTCGATCAGCCGCGACACCGTCATCCGCGGGTCGAGCGAGGCGAACGGGTCCTGAAAGATCAGCTGCATGTCCCGCCGGCGGCGGCGCATCTCGCGCTTGGACAGGCGTTCCAGCGGCATGTCCTCGAACCGGACGGTGCCCTCGGTCGGGTCGATCAGGCGCAAGGCGAGGCGGGCCAGCGTCGACTTGCCGCAGCCGCTCTCACCGACGATTCCCAGCGTCTCACCCGGCATGACGTGGAACGACACGCCGTCGACGGCGGTCAGCGTGCCGCCGCCGGAGAGCGGGAATCGCTTGACCAGGTCCCGGGCCTCGAGCAGCGGGGTCATGGCGTTGCCGCCTGCCGCGCGGCGGGAAGCGGCTCGGGATTCCAGCAGGCGACGCTGCGCCCGGCAGCCTGGCCATCGGGCGGAACGGCGAGCGGCGGCATCTCGGTGCGGCAGCGCCCGAGCACCCGCGGGCAGCGTTCGGCGAACGGACAGAAGTCGCCGCGGTCGGCCGGCGACGGCACCATGCCCGGGATCGTCGGCAGCCGCTCGCGCCGCTTGGCCAGCCGCGGCATCGAGGCGAGCAGTCCGGCGGCATAGGGGTGGCGCGGCGCACGGAACAGCTCGACCGCGGGCGCCGTCTCGACCACCCGGCCGGCATACATCACCACGACGCGGTCGCAGAATTCCGCCACCACCCCCAGGTCGTGGGTGATCATCAGGACAGCCATCCCCAACTCGTCGCGCAGCCGCTTCAGGAGGTCCAGGATCTGCGCCTGGATCGTGACGTCGAGCGCCGTCGTCGGCTCGTCGGCGATCAGGAGCTCCGGGTCGCAGGCGATCGCCATGGCGATCATCACCCGCTGGCGCAGACCGCCCGACAGCTCGTGCGGATACTGGTCGAGCCGCCGATCGGCGGCACTGACGCCGACCAGCCGCAGCAGCTCCAGCGCGCGGGCGCGCGCCGCCCGCCTGCCGACCGGCCGGTGCAGGCGCACCGCCTCCGCCAGCTGGAAGCCGACGGTCCAGACCGGGTTCAGGCTGGTCATCGGCTCCTGGAAGATCATGCCGATCCTGTCGCCGCGAACCCGCCGCATGGCGCCTTCGGAGAGCCGGGCCAGGTCCTCGCCCTCGAACAGGACGCGCCCGGCGAGCAGGCGCGACGGCGGCGACGGCAACAGGCGCATGATCGACATCGCCGTCACCGACTTGCCGCAGCCGCTCTCGCCGACCAGGCCCAGCGTCTCGCCGGGCGCGATCGTGAAATCGACGCCGTCGACCACGGTGATCGGGCCGGCGTCGGTGTTGAAGCCGACGGTCAGCCCGTCGACCTTCAGAAGCGCGGTGTCGGAAGCCATCACTGCCCGGGGTGCCGGAGGGAAGGCGGCGGGGCCGGCCCGCGAGGACCGGCCTCCTGCCGTCAGTCGAAGACGCAGCGCGGGAAATAGAGCGAGACGATCCAGTTCGGCTGGTCGACGATCTCGCTGATCCTGAGATCCGCGCAGACGCTGCACAGCATATAGGCCTCGACGGCGCTCATCCCGTGCTCGGCGGTCAGTCGGTCGATCATCGCCGACACGGCCGCCCGCGCCCCTTCGAACAGGTCGGGGCCGACACCGGTGGTGACATCGAAGCCCTTTTCGTCCTTGTGCCGGCTGACCGGCCCCGGGGTGCGGAACTGCGGGAACGGGATGTCCGCCCCCTTGACCAGGTCGAGCTTCAGGGCAACGGTCATCGGGCTTTCGATCGCGGTGCCGCAGACCTCTCCGTCGCCCTGACAGGCATGGGTGTCGCCGATCGAGAACAGGGCCCCCGCGACCTCGACCGGCAGCAGCAGCTCGGTCCCGGCGGACATGTCGCGGATGTCCATGTTGCCGCCCATCCGGCGCGGTGGCACCACGCTGTGCAACCCCGGCTCGGCCGGCGCCAGGCCGATCGTGCCCGCGAACGGCTTCAGCGGCACCCGGCCGCCCGGACCGTACATCGCCGGCGCCATCGTCCCGGTGTCGTATGTCCAGACATGGATCGCCGGGTCGGGGAACTGGTCCGCCAGGAGCCCGAAGCCCGGGATGTTGGCGGTCCAGCCCCAGCCGGACGGACCGTATTCCAGGAGCGTGATCTTCAGCGCGTCGCCCGGCTCGGCCCCGTCGACGTAGACGGGGCCGGTGACCGGGTTGACCTTGCCGAAGTCCAGCGCGGCGATGTCCGCGACGGTGCTGTCGGGGGACAATTGGCCCCCCGACGCATCGACCGTCTCGAACGCGATCGTCTCGCCCGGCGCGACCCGCAGCTTCGGCTCGAACGCATTGTCCCAGCCGTTGTGGTGGTCGTGCCGGTGGATCGTATGGGTGCAGGCTGTCTTCATTCCTCGATATACACGTGGTCATAGTTGACGGGGATGTGGACCGGGTCGACGAAGATGGCGTCGGCCCCGCCCAGCCGATCGGCGAACATGGTGAAGCGCTGCTCGTTGAAGACCGGCGCCCACGGGGCGTCGTCCATCACCGCCAGGAAGATCTGGCGCCACTCCTCCAGCCGCGCCTCCTGCTCCTCGGGCTTGACCATGGCGTCCGCCTCGGCGGCGCGCTGGTCGAGCTCCTCGTTGCAGTACCATGCCCAGTTCCAGCCGCCAGGCACGGCGCCGCCGCAGCCGAGGATGGGCCCGTAGAAGTTCGACGGGTCCGGGAAGTCGGCGATCCAGGCCATGCCGCCCGACCAGATCATCGGCGCCTGGTCCGGCTCGCCGCCGGCCGCGATCACCGTGGACTGGGCCAGGGTCTGCAGCTCCGCCCGGATGCCGATCGCCGCCAGGTCCTGCTGGATCGCCTGGGCGATGCGCGGATTGGGATCGGTGTTGTTGGCGAACAGCTCGGTCTCAATGCCGTCGCCGTAGCCGGCCTCGGCCAGCAGCGCCTTCGCGCCCTCCGGATCGTAGGCGTAGCCCTCGTAGTCTTCCGCATAGCCTGGCATGGCCGGCGGCAGCGGCTGGTTCGCCGGCACGGCGCGGCCGTTGATGATCCGGACGATGCGGTCCTTGTTGATCGCCATGTTGACCGCCTGGCGAACCCGGGCGTCGTCGAATGGTGGGATGTTGATGTTCATCGTGACGTAGCCGGTGTGCAGCTGGCCACCCTCGACGATCTCGGTGTCCGGCGGCGGGTTCTGAGACACGTCGACGAAGCGTGCCGGCGGAATGCCGTCGCCCAGGATGTCGACCTCCCCGGCCTCCAGCCGCAGGAGCGCCACCGACGGGTCCTGTCCGACCTCGAACACGATCTCGTCGAGCTTGGGCAGCCCCTCGCGGTAGTAGTCCTCGTTGCGCTGGAACACCAGGCGCTGCCCCAGGGTCCATTCGGCCAGTTCGAAGGCACCGGTGCCGACCGGGTTCTTGCCGAAGTCCTCGCCGTACTCCTCCACCACCTCGCGCGGCACGGCGAAGGAGAAGTTGATCGCCATGACGTGCAGGAAGGTGGCGTCCGGCCGCGACAGCCGGAAGACGACCGTGCGGTCGTCCGGCGTGGTGATGCCGGACAGCGCGTCCGCCTCGCCCGCCGCCATGGCGTCGAAGCCTTCGATCATCGCGAAGAAGCCCTGGCCGGGGCTCTTGGTCTCCGGGTCGACTGCCCGTTCGACCGAATACTTGATGTCTTCCGAGGTCAGCGCCCGGCCATTGTGGAAGGTGACGCCGTCGCGCAGCGTGAAGGTGTAGGTCAGCCCGTCCTCGGAGATCTCGTAGCTCTCCGCCAGGTCGGGGGTCAGGGTGGTCGTCCCCGGCTCGTAGTCCATCAGCCCGTTGAACAGGCTCTTGATCATGGACCAGTTCTGCCAGTCGTAGCCGATTGCCGGATCGAGGGTGCTGACGTCGTCGTTGTAGGTGACGATCATCGAGCCGCCGATCGGCGCATCGCTCTGTGCCATGGCGGGGCCGGTCAGCGCCGCCAGGCCGAGGGCGGCGGCCGAGGCCGTCGCGAGCATCCAGGTCTTCACCGTATCTGCCTCCTGTTGTCGTACGCCGCCCCGGCTCGGCGGGGTGGCCCCCCTCTACCGCAGACGAATCCGCGGATCGACGAATGGCGCCACCAGGTCGGCCAGCAGATTGCCAATCAGGATCGCGATCGCCGCGACCAGGGTGACGCCCATGATGATCGGAATGTCGAGCCGCTGGATCGCCTGCCACGCCAGCTGGCCGATCCCGGGCCAGCCGAATACCGTCTCCACCACCACCACGCCGCTCATGAAGATGCCGACGTCGAGGCCGATCATGGCGATCACCGGCAGGATGGCGTTGCGCAGGGCGTGGACCATGACGATCCGCCCGCGGCCCGCCCCCTTGGCGCGTGCCGTGCGGATGTAGTCCTGGCGCAGCACGTCGATCATGCTGGACCGCATCATCCGCGAATACCATCCGCCGCCCAGGATGCCGAGCGTGACTGCCGGCAGCACCAGGTGCTCCAGCGAGCCGTAGCCGCGCAGGGGGAACCAGTGCAGCTGCGCCGCGAAGACGTAGAGCAGCAGGATGCCGACCACGAACTGCGGCGCCGAGACGCCCACGAAACTGACCACCATCAGCGCCCGGTCGGCGCGCCGACCGCGATTGACCGCCGCCAGGACGCCGAGCGGCAGGCCGATCGCCAACTCGAAGAAGATCGCGCCGGCCATCAGCTGCAGGGTCGCCGGCAGCCGGCTCATGATCAGCTCGGCCACCTCCGTCCGCTGGAGGTAGGACCGTCCCATGTCGCCCTGCAACAGGCCCCAGAGATAACGCAGGTATTGGATCGGCAGCGGCTGGTCGAGACCGAGCTGCTGGCGGATCGAGTCGACGGTCTGCGGCGACGCGTTGCGTCCGGCCATCAGGCGCGCCGGGTCGGCCGGAATCAGGTAGGTCAGAAGAAAGGTGATCAGCGTGATGCCGATCAGGATCAGCACCGCCTGGCCCAGCCGCTGGGCGAGAAAACGGGCGAGCCCCCTCACTGCCGACCTCGCTGGGTCGGGTCGAGCGCGTCGCGCAGGGCGTCGCCGACCAGATTGAACGACAGCGCGAGCAGCAGGATCGCCGCGCCGGGGATGAACACCAGCCACGGCGCCGTGGCGAAGTAGGTCTGGCTCTCCTGGATGATGTTGCCCCAGCTCGGCCGCGGCGGCTGGACGCCGATGCCGAGAAAGCTGAGCGTCGCCTCCAGCAGCACCGTGGTGGCGATGCCCAGCGTCGCCCAGACCAGCATGGTCGGCACCAGGTGCGGCACGATATGGACGAACAGGATGCGGACGTCCCCGGCGCCGAGGTTTCGGGTCGCCTCGATGAACTCCCGCTCGGCCAGCGAGCGGGTCTCGGTATAGACCACGCGCGCCACCTGAACCCAATTCACCAGGGCGATCACCAGCGCGACGATCCACAGGCTGGCGCCGATGATCGCGGCCAGCGCGATCGCGAGAAGCAGCGCCGGAAACGCCATCATCAGGTCGGTGAACCGCATGATCGCGATGCCGGTCCAGCCGCCGAGATAGCCGGCGGTGGTGCCGAGCACCGTGCCGATCAGCACCGCCGCGCCGTTCGCGACCACGCCGACGATCAGCGATGTCCGCGCGCCGTACATCATCCGGCTCAGCAGGTCGCGGCCCAGAGTGTCGGTACCGAACAGGAAGTCCTCGCTGGGCGGCAGCGGCGCGCCCTGAAGCGAAAGGCCCTCGAACATCTGTTCCTGATAGTCGTAGGGCGCCAGCCAGGGCGCGAAGACGGCGACAACCACCGTCAGCGTGATCAGGAGGATCCCGAACAGCGCCGCCTTGTCCCGCCGCATCCGTCGCCATACGTCCCGCATGCCTCGCCTTGTCGCCTCTCTTGCCACCTGCCGTCGGTCGGGTGCCGAATCTCCCTAATCGGCATATGGTTACCCGTGAAGCGGCCGGCGCCAAGCCGTCCGGCCGTCGTAAGTCGAACGAGACGCCGCGCAGCTCAGCGCCCGACCGCGTAGCCCTGCATCTGTCTGGGGTTTGCTGCGGCCTTCAGCACCCCGCCGTCGCGTGCCGCCGCACTGACCCGGCCGAGCGACCAGTCCTTCTCGACCGTCACCGCATGGCCGCGCCGTTCCAGTTCGGCCACCGCCGCCTTGGGAAAGCGCCCCTCCAGCACCAGCCGCCCCAGCTCTGCCGCGCGCGGGTGGAAGGAACTCGGAAAATGCGTGGTGTGGAACTCCGGCGCGTCGATCGCCTCCTGAAGGTTCAGCCCGAAATGGACGTGGCGCAGGAAGACGTTGAGCGACCACTGGTCCTGCTGGTCGCCGCCCGGAGTGCCCCAGGCGAGGTAGGGCTCGCCGTCGCGCAGGGCGAGGGACGGTGTCAGCGTCGTGCGCGGCCGCTTGCCGGGCGCCAGCGCGGCCGGGTGCCCCTCCTGGAGCCAGAACATCTGGCCGCGGGTGGTGAGGGCGAAGCCCAGCTCCGGGATGACCGGCGAGGAGGAGAGCCAGCCGCCCGACGGGGTCGCGGAGACCATGTTGCCCCAGCGATCGATCACGTCGACATGGCAGGTGTCGCCTCGGGTGGCGCCGGTCGCTTCGACCTCCAGGTGATCGTGGCGGGCGACCGTCGGCTCCCCCGCCCCGGCCGCCGCCTCCCGTCCGGCGGAGAACATCGGCGGCGGGGCGCCGTAGCCGGGGATCGGCCCGGGCCGCAGCTCGTGTGAGGCGGTGCCGGGATCGATCAGCCGCCGCCGCTCCGCCGCATAGTCTGCCGAGAGGAGGTGGCCCAGCGGCACATCGACGAAATCCGGATCGCCGTAGAACGTCTCCCGGTCGGCGAAGGCGAGCTTGGCGCATTCGGCCACCGTATGCACGAAGTCGGGGTCGTCGGGCGCCATGCCGGAAAGCTCGAAACCGGCGAGCAGCGCGAGTTGCTGCAGCGCCACCGGCCCCTGCCCCCACGGGCCCGTCTTGCACACCGTATAGCCGTGGTAGTCGAGCGTTGCCGGCCGCTCGACGCCGGCCCGCCAGCCTGCCAGGTCGTCGCCGGTCAAGAGGCCGCGGTGGCGCCGGCCGCTGGTGTCCATGGCCTCGGTCCCCCGGCAGAACCGATCGATCGCCTCGGCCACGAAGCCCCGGTAGAAGACCTGCCGCGCCACCTCGATGCGGTCCTCGCGGGTCTTGCCGACCGCCTTCGCCTCTCCGACCAGCCGGCGCCAGGTTGCCGCCAGCTGCGGGTTCCGGAACAGGCTGCCGGTCGCCGGCACCGCGCCGCCGGGCAGCCAGACGGCCGCGGAGGTCGGCCATTCCGCCTCGAACATCACCTTTACCGCGGCGATCGCCTTCGGGATGTTCGGCACCAGGGGGAAGCCGCCCTCGGCATAGCCGATCGCGAACGCCATCACGTCGGCCAGTTCCATCGTGCCGTGGTCGCGCAGCAGCGTCATCCACCCGTCGAAGGCGCCCGGCACCACGGCGGCCAGCAGGCCGGTCCCCGGCACCCGATCGAGGTCCAGGTCGCGGAACGCGCCGATCGTCGCCGCGGCCGGCGCCACGCCCTGGCCGCAGATCACCTGCACCCGGCCGAGCTTCTCGCTCCAGAACAGGATCGGCACCTCGCCCCCCGGGCCGTTCAAATGCGGCTCAACGACCTGCAGCGTGAACCCTGCGGCGACCGCCGCGTCGAACGCATTGCCGCCGCGCTCCAGCACCGCCATGCCAGCCGCGCTGGCCAGCCAGTGGGTCGACGCGACGACCCCGAAAGTGCCGGCGATCTCCGGCCGGGTGGTGAAGGGCGCCATGGGCTGGGGTATCCTCCGAAACAGGTTCTTGTTCTTGCGGTGCTCAGGCGTTGCCGGCGGTCTCGCGGACGTCGAGGAAGTCGCGCAGGGCATCACCGATGAAGTTGATCGACAGCACGGTTAGCATGATCGCCACGCCGGGAAAGATCCCCAGCCACCAGGCCCGGGTAATGAAGCTGCGGCTCTCCGCCAGGATCAGCCCCCAGGTCGGCGTCGACGCCTCGACGCCGAGGCCGAGGAAGCTGAGGCTCGCCTCGGCGAGGATCGCGTAGCTCACGCTGACCGTCGCCTGGACGATGATCGGCGCGGTGGCGTTCGGCAGGATGTGGCGCAGCATGATGCGCAGGTCCGAGGCGCCGACGGTGCGGGCGGCCTGGACGTACTGCTCCTGCTTGATCGACAGCACCATGCCGCGGGCGATGCGGGCGAAGTCGTCGACGAAGGCGAGCGAGATCGCGACGATCAGGTTCCACATCCCGGTCCCGAACACGGCGACCAGGTAGACGGCGATGATGAAGTTCGGGAACGCCCACTGCAGGTCGATGTAGCGCATGATGACCTGGTCGATCCTGCCGCCGCGGTAGCCGGCCAGGACGCCCAGGAAGACGCCGACCACCAGCGACAGCGCGACCGTCGCCACGCCGATGAACAGCGACACCTGCGTGCCCACCACCAGCCGGCTGACCAGATCCCGGCCCAGGTCGTCGGTGCCGAGCGGATGCGCCAGGCTGGGCGCCGCCATCATGTCGAGGGTCATCTCGTTGGGATCGTAGGGGACCACGAACGGCCCAACCGCTGCCAGCAGCAGGAAGCCCGTGAGGATGACGAAGCCGACCAGCGCCTTCCGGTCGGCCAGCATCATCGCGCGAAATCGGCCCCAGCGGGTCTGGCGCCGGATCGGCACCTCGCCGGCATCGGCCGCGGCGGCGGGCGGGGGAGCGATCGCCTCGGTCATCAGTCGTACCGGATGCGCGGGTCGATCAGCGTGTAGAGCAGGTCGACCAGCAGGTTGGAAAACACGAAGATCGCCGAGACCACCAGGATGGCGCCCTGCACCACCGGATAGTCGCGGTTGAGGATGCCCTGGATCAGCAGCCGTCCGAGGCCCTTGATCGCGAACACGTTCTCGACCACCACCGCGCCGGCCATCAGCAGGGCGAAGGCGATGCCGACCACCGTGACCACCGGGATCAGCGCGTTGGGCAGGGCGTGGCGCAGGATCAGCACGGAGTCCTTCAGTCCCTTGGCCCGGGCGACGCGCATGTAGTCGGTCTTCAGGACCTCCAGCATCGCCGAGCGGATCATCCGCGCGATGATCGCGGAGAACGCCGTGCCGACAGCGATCGACGGCAGGATCAGGTGCTCGAGCCAGGGCCAGAAGCCGTCCGACAGCGGCACGTAGCCGATCGCCGGCAGCCACTGCAGATTGGCGGCGAACACGATGATCAGCAGGATGCCGAGCCAGAAATCCGGCATCGACAGCCCCAGGAAGGCGACGAATGTGACCGAATGGTCCCAGCCCGTGTTCCGCCGGGTCGCGGCGATCAGCCCAGCCGGGACCGCGATCACCAGGGCCAGGACGAAGGACAGGAAGGCCAGCGACAGGGTGCGCGGCAGGGCCTCCGCCAGAAGCTGGGTCACCGGCACCCGGCTGCCGTAGATCGACGCGCCGAGATCGCCCTGGAACATGTTCCAGAACCAGATCAGGTACTGCATCCACACCGGCTGATCGAGACCCATCCGGCGGCGCAGGTCCTCCACCGCCTGGGCGTCGCCCGCGTCGAACAGCATGGCGCCGATCGGGTCGCCCGGGACGATCCGTAGCATGAAGAAGACCAGCGTCGCGACCGCCCACATGACGATCAGGGCGCCGATGGTCCGCCTGACGAGATAGCGCGACATGGACTGGCTTGGCTCCGCCGGCCGTCAAGGGAACGAATGCGACGGCGGGACGGCACGACCGGCCGCCCCGCCGCATGGGCGCTAGGAGACAGTCACCCGGTCAAGGTCGACCAGCCCGGGGATCCGGCTCTCGGCCGGGAAGTTGACCGAGGTCGAGTGCACCAGGATGTCCGCCGGATGGTAGAGGAAGGCCCCCGCCACCTTGTCCGACGTCAGGCGGTTCGCCTCGCGCACGAGCTCGCGTCGCGCCTCGATGTCCGCCGTGGCGCTCTGCTGTTCGGTCAGCTCGTCGACCCGGGCATCGGAGAAGAAGCCGAACGGGTGCACCGACGTGTCGCGCAGCCGGCCGTTGAACTTCGAGGTGGTGGTCATCCAGTCGACCAATCCGTCGTCGGGATCGAAGTCGCCGCCGGAGCCGAGCCGCACCAGGTCCCAGTCCATCTTGTCGAAGTCCTCGATCAGGACCGGGAAGTCCTTGGTCTGGAGTTCGACCTCGATGCCCAGGTTGCGGCTCAGGATGTTCGCGACGACCAGGCTCTCGCGCCGGTTGGCCGGCGTGGTCAGGAGCCGCAGGGTCGGGAAGCCCTCGCCGTCCGGATAGCCGGCGTCGGCCATCAGCTGCCTCGCCGCCTCGACGTCGAAGGTCTGGGCACTCTCCTCGGGCAGGCTTTCGTCGAAATAGTAGCCCATGGCCGGGTTGATCGTGCCGTAGGCCGGGGTGCCGCGGCCGAACTGGGCCTGCTGGATGTAGGTGTCGCGGTCGAGCGCCTTGGCGATGGCGAGGCGGACCTTGAAACCCGGCTCCTCCATCAGTTCCTCCAGCGGCTTGTTGAAGTCGTTGACGGTCATCGCGTCGTGCCACGGGTTGATCCAGACCGCCTGGAAGCCCGGGGCCGGCACGTCGTCGACCACGATGTCCGGGTTGTCCACGAACCGGTCCACCAGCTCGCCGGCGATCGGGTTGCCGCCGATCAGCTGGATGTCGCCCGACTCCATCGCCGCGGCCAGCGGCTCGGCGTCGATGATCGGCTGGATCACGACCCGGTCGAGCTTCGGGCGCTCGGGATCGTAGAAGTCGGCGAACTTCTCCAGCACGACGCTCTGGCCGAGCTGGTGCTCGACCACGCGGAACGGGCCGGTGCCGACCGGCATCAGGCCGTAGTCGCTCTCGCCCATCGACTCCAGCGCGCCGCGGCTGACGATGGTCATCGCCCGGCCGGACGACCGCTCCAGCGTCTTGACCAGGAACGAGGCCTGCGGCGCCGCGAGGGTGAAGCGGACGGTGTAGTCGTCGATCTTCTCCACCGCCTGGACGTTGGTCAGGGCGCCGGAATGGATCGACTGCTCCGGATCCTTCGAGCGGTTGTAGGTGAACACCACGTCGTCGGCGTTGAACGCATCGCCGTTGTGGAAGGTGACCCCCTCGCGCAGCTTGAAGGTCCATTCCGTCCCGGTGTCGGAGACTTCCCAGCTCTCCGCCAGGTCGCCCTCCGCCACCAGGTCGGCGTTGATGTGGGTCAGCCCCGACAGGACGTTGGACGCGATCTGGAACTGCAGCACCTGGTTGATCTGCGCCGGGTCCAGGGTGACGATCTCGCCGACGCCCGACCAGCCGCAGCGCAGGGTGCCGCCGGACTGGGCGCTCGCCGTCGAGATGCCGCCGGCGCGGCCCGGCAGCAGGTGCCAGGCGGTCAGCGTACCGGCCGCCGCCATCAGGCGCAGCACGGTGCGGCGCTCCAGCCTGGGCCCGGAAAGGTCGGCCTTGGCGAGGCCGAACAGCGGATCGCGGCGATCGAAGTCGTAGGCGTCCTTCAACTCCGCCTCGATGAGGGCGCGGGTGTCGCCGTCGGGCTTGGTCCTCTTGCGGATCATGGTTTTACGAAGCCTCCTTGTCAGTCCTGCGAATCGAAGGGCGAAGCGGGGGATGGCGCGGCCGGGTCAGCCGACCGCATCCTCCGGCCGGCCCACCTTCAGACAGGCGGCCAGATGGCCCGGAGCGACCGCCCGCCGGTCGGGGCGCTGCTGCCGGCATTGCGCGTCCGCCAGCGGGCAGCGCGGATGGAAGACGCAGCCGGGCGGCGGGTTCATCGGGCTGGGGATCTCGCCCTTGGCGGCTCGGTGGGCGCGGGCGCGCTCGATTTCCGGATCGGGCACCGGCACCGCCGACAGCAGGGCCTGGGTATAGGGGTGCTGCGGGTCCTCGAACAGGGCGTCCGTGTCCGCCAGCTCGACCAGGTTGCCGAGATACATCACCGCCACCCGGTGGCAGATATGCCGGACCACCGACAGGTCGTGACCGATGAAGAGGTAGGTCAGGCCGAACTCCGCCCGCAGGTCCTCCAGGAGGCGGATGATCTGGGCCTGGATCGACACGTCGAGCGCCGAGACCGCCTCGTCGCAGACGATGAAGTCGGGCTTCAGTGCCAGCGCCCGGGCGATGCCGACCCGCTGGCGCTGGCCGCCCGACATCTCGTGCGGATAGTGATCGGCGAGGCGGGACGGCAGGCCGACCGTGTCGAGGAGGCCGCGAACGGTCGCCCGGCGATCGCCGGCGATGCCATGGACGACCAGCGGCTCGGCGACGATCTCCTCCACCGTCATGCGCGGGTTGAGCGAGCTGAACGGGTCCTGGAACACCGCCTGGACCCGGCGGCGGAACGCGCGCGTGCCCTCGCGGTCGAGCGTCGCGACGTCCCTGCCGTCGAATCGAATGATGCCGTCGGTCGGCTCCTCCAGCTTCAGCAGGCAGCGGCCGATGGTGGTCTTGCCGCAGCCGCTCTCGCCGACCAGGCCGAAGGTCTCGCCCCGGCGGATCGAGAAGCTGACGCCGTCGACCGCCTTGACCTGCCCCACCGTCTTCTCGAACAGGATTCCGCGCTTGACCGGGAAGTGCTTCTTGAGCCCGTCGAGCTCGACCAGCACCTCGTCGGCTGGCTCCGGCGGGGTCCGCGGCGCGGCGGGCCGAGGGACGGTGGTCGCGGTCATGTCAGGCGGGTGCTCCGGCCGCGGTTCGGGTGTGCGGGTGCTCGATGCCCAGCCGGTCGAGTTCGAAGCAGGCGCTGCGATGCGCCAGCGTCGCCGCGTCGGCGACGGGCCCGACCGGGGTCAGCGGCGGCACGGCTTCGGCGCAGGATGGCCGGGCGAAGGCGCAGCGCGGGCGGAAGGCGCAGCCGGCCGGGCGGTTCAGGATGTCCGGCGGGTTGCCGGGAATCGGCTCCAGCGGCGCGCCGCGCGGTCGGTCGAGCCGCGGCACGGAATTGAGCAGACCGATGGTGTAGGGGTGAGACGGCCGGTGGTAGATGTCGTCGGCGGTGCCCTCCTCGACCACCCGGCCCGCATACATCACCGTCACCCGGTCGGCATAGCGGGCGACGATGCCTAGGTTGTGCGTGATGATGACCAGCGCCACGCCCAGCCGACGGCAGAGGTCCTGCATCAGCTCCAGGATCTGGGCCTGGATCGTCACGTCGAGGGCGGTGGTCGGCTCGTCGGCGATGATCAGCTCCGGCTTGCAGCTGAGCGCCATGGCGATCATCACCCGCTGGCGCATGCCGCCGGAGAGGTGGTGGGGATACTGCTTGAGCCGCCGCTCGGGTTCGGAAATCCCGACGAGCCCCAGAAGCTCGACCGCGCGGGCCCTCGCGGCCTTGCGGTCGAGGCCGAGATGGTCGCGCATTCCCTCGGTCAGCTGCCGGCCGATTGAGAGCACCGGGTTCAGGCTGGTCATCGGCTCCTGGAACACCATGCCGATGCGCCCGCCGCGGACATCGCGGATCGTCTGGTCGTCCGCGGTCAGCAGGTCGGAGCCGGCGAACCGGATGGAACCGCCCGAAATCCGGCCGGGCGGGGTCGCGACGAGCCGGAGGATGGTCAGGGCGGTCACCGACTTGCCGGAGCCCGACTCGCCGACCACTGCATGGATTTCACCGGGCGACACGTCCCAAGAGACTTGGTCGACCGCCCGCACCCAACCGGCCGGCGTCTTGAATTCGACCACCAGGTCGTCGATCGCCAACAGCGTGCTCATCGCGCGCCCTGTCGACCGGCGGTTGAAGGCGACGCCGGGCCACCCTTCCGCCGCCCCGCAGCGGTCGTGACACCCTTCATCTCTTGTCCCCTCCGGACTGCAACTGAAACGGTCTTCGGTTGCGCCCACCGGTCCGATCGTTATTATTATCGATATTGAGACTCCCTCGCCACGGCTGTCAACCATGTCCGATACCACCGCCCGATGGGCGCATCTGCTGGCCGGCGACGGCTTGCCTCCCCTGCCGCGCAGCAAGGGTGAGGCGGTCTACCATGCCTTGCGCCGGACCATCCTGCTGGGCGTGCTGACGCCCGGCGGAGCATTGATCGAGCAGCAGATCGCCGGCGCGATGGGGTGCAGCCAGGGGACCGTGCGCGAGGCGCTGATGCGCCTGGAGCAGGAAGGGCTGGTCAGCCGGCGCGGCTATCAGGGCACCATCGTCTCCACGACATCGCCGGAGGAGGCGGCGCTGATGGTGCGCATCCGCATGGACCTGGAAACCGACGGTACGCGCCGGGCGGCGCCGCGGCTCGGCCCGGCGGAGCGGCAGGCCCTGGAAAGGCTGGTCGACCGGATGGCAGAGGGCGAGGCCGAGGGCGACGCCTACGCGCTCTCGGAACTCGACCGCGATTTCCACCTGACGATCTTCCGCGCTTCCGGCCTGACGGCGCTGGAGCCGATCCTGCTGCGCTGCATGCTGCACATCCACCGCCACACCTTCGGCGTCGGCAAGGACGTGGTCACGACGGACGGGGGCCAGTTCGACCGCGGCTCTGTGCAACACCGTCGCCTGATGGAAACGGTGCTGACCGGCGACCCCGCGATCGCGTCAGAGGCGATGCGGGCGCATATCGAAACCGTTGTCAGCTACTGGTCGCCGGAGGTCCGGCGCGCGATCGGCGACGGCCGGGCCGCTGCCCTGCAGGCCTGACCTCGGTCGTCGCGTCACCGCTTGCGCAGCCCGTAAAAGACATAGCCGTATTCCCGGCCGTGGGCGCGGTAAAGCGCGATCTCCTGATCAGTCTCGGCGATCGCGGCCTCCATTGCCTCGGTCAGGCCGCCCTGGCGCCTCAGCGCGTCGATCCGCGCTTCGAGAGGGGCATAGTACCCTTCCGTCCAGGCCACCTGCGGCAGCGGCTCCGCGAACAGCACGTCGAACCCCGCCGCCGCGGCGCGCGCCCGATTCTCCACGATACCGCCGATCGGCGGATAGACGGATTTCCAGTAGCGTATCGCCTCCGCCGACGGCGCATCGGTCAGCCAACTGATCTCGCTGAGCGCCATGACCCCGCCAGCCGGCAGGAGCGGCCGCCATGCCGCGAGGGCGCCCTCGAAGGTCAGCAGATAGGCCGAGCCCTCCGCCCAGATCAGGTCGTAGGCGGCGTCGGGGTCCGGCAGAGCGCCCATGTCGCCGACCCGGCCCGAGACCCTGCCCGACAGCCCGCGCCGTTCGGCCTCGGCGGTCAGCGACTCGACGAACGCCGGATGGATGTCGATCCCGACTATCGTCGCCTCCGGCAACGCCTCGGCCAGGGCGAGGGTCGACGCGCCGCTGCCGCAGCCCATGTCGGCCACCCGCGGCGCCGGGGACAGATATGGCCGCAGCCGGTCGAGCATCGCGCGGGTGACGCCGTCGGTCCCCGGCCCCTGGCGCGGCAGCCCCTCATGCAGGCGAAACAGGGCGTCCAGCGCTGCCTCTTCAGTAATGTCGGTCATCGGGACTTTCCGGTGGTGTCGCGCGGCCGATACATCCGATATCGGATGTGTCTCTGTCAAGCCCGATCCGGCGGCGACCTTGACCCGACCAGGATCGGGCCGCCAGCCGGCGCCTCATTGCCGCCGCGCCGGACGCGGGCGGTGGGGCAAGTTGCCGTGCTTGGGTCTCTGCCTTGCCCCTCCCAACTTCAGGAAGGGCGAGCACGCCAAGACATCGCCGCCACCGTTTTGCCGGCTTGCGGGCGTATCCGTAGGGGATGCCTTGGGTTTCCCCGATTCGCCTTTCCCTGCTCCTTGTCGCTCTTGCGGCGATGCTGCTGGCCGGATGTCTGGCCGCGCCGACCAGCGGGCGTACCGGCACGCCGGCGACGGGCCTCTTCGCAGCCCCGGCGGCGGCGGCCCTGCCGGGCCCGCCGGCCGTGCCGTGGGGGCCGGGCAGCATCACCGATGGCGCGTCGATCGGCGCCCTGCCCCGGCCCTGGGCGGAGTTCTGCCACCGCACCGGGCGGCGCGCGGCCTGCGGCGCCCCGACGACCCGGGTGGCCATGACACCGGACCGGTGGGCAGAGCTCGAGGACCTGCAGCGCCGGGTGACCAACGGCGTGATTCAGCGGCCCGACCCGGTCGGGGTGGACGATCACTGGACCCTCCTGAACCCCGGCGACGCCGGGGACTGCGAGGACATCGCGCTGACCAAGCGCGATGCGCTGATCGACCTCGGCTGGCCGGCCGGGGCGCTCAGGCCCGCGATCTGCTATGCCCGCGGCCAGGTGGTGGGCGGGCCGGAGATGCATCTCGTGCTCAGCGTCGACACCGATGCCGGGACCTATATCCTGGGCAACCTGACCGACCAGGTGCGCAGCTGGCGCGACAGCGACTGCGCGGTCTGGGTCATGCGCGAGGCCGGCGGCACCTGGCGCTGGATCGACGGCGGCGTCCGTGTCCCGCTCCGGCCCAGCCTGCGCCGGTGAGCCGGCCGTCCCCGAATCGGCTTCGAGTCTTCCCCGTCCGACATAAAACCCATCCGCCCGCTTTGCGTTCCGCGCTGCGGCGGCTAGCCTTGCGGCGGGACGGGACGGGACTTACCGGATGCGGGAATACCTCTACGACACATTGAAGGCCGACGACCGGGCGGCGCACCGGGCGCTGGATCTGGAATCCTTCGGCGCCGATCCGCATTGGGTGGAGCAGGAGCAGCGGCTGCTCGGCACCGACGCCATCCGCGTGCTGCGCGACGGCGACCGGCTGGCCGCCTGCCTCTCGATGATCCCGATGGGGCAGTATTTCGGGGGACGGCCGGTCGGCTGCCTGGGCATCGCCAGCCTGACCGTCGGTCCGCCTTGGAAAGGCAGGGGCGTGAGCACCGACCTGCTGCGCCGGGTCCTGGAGGAGGCGCAGGCCGACGGCTACGGCCTTGCCACGCTCTATGCCTCCACCCTGCCGGTCTATCGCAAGGTCGGCTTCGAGGTGGCCGGCCAGCGCATCCTCTACACGGCCGATGCCCGCGACCTCCATGTCGGCAGGACGCCTGGCCGGCTGATCCCGGTTGAGGACCCGGCCAAGGCCCGCCCTGTGCTGGAGCGTCTCCACGCCGAGGAGATGAAGGCAACGGCGGGCGGCCTCGACCGCCACGACCTCAACTGGGCACGCAAGCTGGACCCCGGGGGCGACCGGCCGGTGGCGGTCTACCTGATCGAGGGGCGAGAGGGGCCGGAAGGCTATGTCGCCGCCCGTCACGCGCCCGACGACCGGCTGGAGGTGCTGGACTGGACCGCCACCACGCCCGCGACGGTCCGCAGCCTCCTCGCCTACCTCGCCGGCTACCGGTCGGTGGTGCGCACGGTTTCCTGGTACGGGGGACCGAGCGATTCGCTGGTCTTCCACATGCCCGACAAGGGCTGGCGGGTCGGCAAGGCGCAGCACTGGCTGACCCGGATCGTCGACGTGGAGCGTGCGCTGGGCGACCGCGGCTATCCCGCCGGCCTGGCCGGCAGCGTCACGCTGGAGGTGACTGACGCCCTGCTGCCGCAGAACGAGGGGCGCTTCGTCCTGACCGTGGAGGACGGTGCCGGCAAGGTCGAACGGCTCGGCCGCGGCATCACGGGCACCGCCGTGACGCTCGACATCCAGGCGCTGGCGCCGCTCTATTCCGGACACTACGACGCACGCTTCCTCCAGCGCGCCGGCGTGCTGGAGGCGGACCCCGGCTCGCTCGCCGCCGCCAGCCTGATCTTCGCCGGCCCGCGGCCGTGGATGGCGGACATGTATTGACATGCCCCCATCGCGAGACCTCCATGCCCCCCATCGCGAGATCTGCAAAGCCCCCATCGAAGATGGGGGCTGTCCGGCGAAGCCGGACTGGGGGGAGGCGGGCGAAGCCCGCCGATGCCGCCGTCTCCGGTAGCGACTCACCCGGGCGCTTCGCGCCCGCCCCTCCGCCCCGCTTCGCGGGGCACCTCCCCATCTCACGATGGGGAGGATGATTTCAGATCACCTGTTCCTTGGTCTTGAGGAACTTCAGCTTCGGCCAGTTCTCCACCGTCGTGTCCAGGTGCCAGGCATTGCGGGCCATGAACACAAGCTGGCCGTCGTGGTCGTCGGCGATCGCCGAGCCGTTGGCGTCGGCGAAGCGCTTGAGCTCGGCGTCGTCGCCCTCGACCCAGCGGGCGGTCATCAGCGCGGTCGGCTCGAAATGGACCGGCACGTCGTATTCGGTGCGGATCCGGTCGGCCAGCACGTCGAACTGCAGCGACCCGACCACCCCGACGATCCAGTTGGCGTCCATCCGCGGCTTGAAGACGCGCGCCGCGCCCTCCTCCGCCAGCTGCTGGAGCGCCCGGCCGAGATGCTTGGCCTTCAGCGGGTCGTCCGGCCGCGCGCGCTGGAGCAGTTCCGGCGCGAAGCTGGGGATGCCGGTGAAGCGCACCGTCTCCCCCTCGGTCAGGGTGTCGCCGATCCGCAGGTTGCCGTGGTTGGGCACCCCGATGATGTCGCCGGCATAGGCGTCCTCCGCCACCTCCCGGTCGCGCGCCAGGAAGATCACCGGGTTGTGCATGTTGAGCGTCTTGCCCGACCGCACGTGCTTGAGCTTCATGCCCCGCCTGAAATGCCCGGAGGCGAGCCGCACGAAGGCGATCCGGTCGCGGTGCTTGGGGTCCATGTTCGCCTGGATCTTGAAGACGAAGCCGGAGACCTTGTCCTCGTCCGGCCGTACGTCGCGCTCGACCGCCGGCTGGACCCGCGGCGGCGGCGCCTGGCGGCTCAACCCGCGGAGCAGCTCCCGGACGCCGAAATTGTTGACCGCGCTGCCGAAATAGACCGGCGTCAGGTGCCCCTCGCGGTAGCTCTCGAGGTCGAACTCGGGGCACAGGCCGCGCGCCATCTCGACCTGTTCGCGCAGCTCCGCCACCGCGTAGTCGGGCAGCATGCGATCGAGCTTGGCGTCGTCGAGGCCGCGGCAGCTCTCCCCCGGCTCCGGCAGCTCGCCCTTGGAGCGGCCCATCAGCACCAGCTCGTCCTCGAACAGGTCGTAGCAGCCGAGGAAGCCCTTGCCCATCCCGATCGGCCAGCTGGCCGGCGTCACGTCGAGCGCCAGGGTCTGCTCGATCTCGTCCAGCAGCTCGAAAGGGTCGCGGCCGTCGCGGTCCATCTTGTTGATGAAGGTGGTGATCGGCACGTCGCGCAGGCGGCAGACCTCGAACAGCTTGCGGGTCTGCTCCTCGATGCCCTTGGCGGCGTCGATCACCATCACCGCGCTGTCGACCGCGGTCAGCGTGCGGTAGGTGTCTTCGGAGAAGTCCTCGTGGCCCGGCGTGTCGAGCAGGTTGAAGGTCAGGCCGTCCCACTCGAAGGTCATCACCGACGAGGCGACCGAGATGCCCCGCTCCCGCTCCACCTTCATCCAGTCCGACCGGGCGCGCCGCTGTTCGCCGCGCGCCTTGACCGCGCCGGCCATCTGGATCGCGCCGCCGAACAGCAGCAGCTTCTCGGTCAGCGTCGTCTTGCCGGCGTCCGGGTGCGAGATGATCGCGAAGGTGCGGCGGTTCTCCACCGCGGCGGCGATCGAGCCCGGACGCCCGGCGGCGTCGAGGGTGGCGGTCATGGTCGGTCGTGCCTGTCGGGTCGAGGATGAGACCGGGCGCGGCTGGCCGGATCGGCGGCGCCCGAAACAGGTTCAGAGGTCGCCCTTCGGCCGTCGTTTGTCAATGGTCGGCGGGCCGGCGTCCCCAGCCCCGGGGTCCCGGGCCATGGCGACGGAAATCGGGCGCGCCTCCTGGCCAGCCGGCCGTCCGCCGGTGTATCACGGTAGGCAGGACGGCCGAACCACCGCAGGAGGCGGCGGATGTACAGGCTCTACTACTACCCAGGAAACGCCAACCTGGCGCCGCACATGATGCTGGAGGAGATCGGCGCAGCCTACGAGCTGGTGCTGGTCGACCGGACGGCGGAGGCGCACAAGAGCCCGGAATACCGCCGGCTCAACCCGATGGGCCGGATCCCAACGCTGATCGACGGCGACCTGGTGCTGAACGAGGCGGCGGCGATCTGCCTGCACCTGGCGGACCGGCACCCGGAGGCCGGGCTGGTTCCGCCGGTCGGCAGCGATGCCCGCGCCAGGCTGTACAACTGGCTGATCTTCCTGACCAACACGATCCAGCCGGAAGTCCTGCTCTACGTGTATGCCGCGCGGCACACAACCGATCCGTCGGCGGTGCCGTCGATCAGGGCGAAGTCGGCGGAGCGGCTGGACGCCATGTTCGGCATCTGCGAGACCCGGCTGGCCGGCGACGGTCCTTGGCTGCTGGGCGGCACCTTCAGCGCAGCCGATCTCTACCTCCTGATGATGGTCCGCTTCGCGCGGCGGACGCCGGAGCCGCCGGCCACGCGGTATGGGGCCCTCGCGGACCATGCAGCGCGGGTCTCGGCGCGCCCGGCCGTCGTCCGCGCCTTCGAGTCGGAGGGCCTGGAGCGGCCCTGGTACTGATCCGGTCGGGCGTTCCGCCGGCAGCTACTCCGCCGCGACCGACAGACCCGGCGCGTCGGCCAGCCGTTCCCACAGGCGCCGGTCGAGCAGCGCGCTGCAGCTGACGGTCCGGCGTTCCAGCGAATCGTCGACGCCGATCAGCTTGGCATGCGGGACGCCGCCACCGTCGGGAACGACGGCGACGACCTGCAGGATCCGGGCCCACCGGGTCCGGGCGCGAAAACGCTGGCCGGGCCTGACCGCCTTGTGGAGCTCCGAGCGATGGCGCACGAGGTCGGTCCTCCTCCTGGCATCGGATGAACGACATCCGCCGAACGGGACGTCCCCCCGCAGGCGGTCTTCGAGCGGCGGAGTCTGCGCGCGCCGCCAGCCTGAATCCAAGCCCGTGCGACACCGCTCGGACCCTGTCACAGCAATATCACAGCCCTGGCACGACTATAAACCGAACTTTGCCGACGACGAGGCCGAAAAGGCAAAAATGCCCGAGGATCGATGTGGCAGCCGTTCCCTTTCCCTCGCCGGCCGCGGCGGATAGAGTGCCGCGCGACCAATCGTGCCTCTTCATGATCCAGACCTCGGGAGACATCCATGGCCGGCGCCATCGACGCGCGTCTGAGCGACCTCGGCATCGACCTGCCGACTGCCGCCGCCCCGGCGGCCAACTACGTGCCCTTCGTGCGGACCGGAAACCAGCTCTTCATTTCCGGGCAGATCCCGCTGAAGGACGGCGAGATCGTCTACAAGGGCCAGCTCGGCGACCGGATCTCGGTCGAGGACGGCCAGGCCGGCGCGCAGCTGTGCGCCATCAACCTGATCGCCCAGATGCGCGCCGCCCTGGACGGCGACCTCGACCGGGTGCGCCGGGTGGTGAAGCTGGTCGGCTTCGTCAACTCCGCCAACGGCTTCGGCGACCAGCCCAACGTGGTCAACGGCGCCTCCGACCTGATGGTGGAGGTGTTCGGCGACAAGGGCCGGCACGCCCGTTCGGCGGTCGGCGTCGCCGGCCTGCCGTTCGGCGTGGCGGTGGAGGTCGAGGCGATCGTCGAGGTCGACTGACGTGACCGGTGGCGGCGCTTGCCGCGGCGCGGCGGGCGCGCCATCTCCCGTTCGGGCGGGCGGCACCGGGCCGCCCGCCGGCCCCATTGACCGGAGCCGCGCCATGCCCGACGGCGACGCCCCCGCCACGATCGAGGTCGTCCGCGAGATCCGCGGGATCACCGCGGCCGAGTGGGACGCCTGCGCCGGAGACGACAACCCGTTCGTCAGCCACGCCTTCCTCTCGGCGCTGGAGGAGTCCGACTCCGCCACCGCCGAGGAGGGCTGGATGCCGCACCACCTGGCGCTGAAGGACGGCGCCGGGCGCCTGATCGGCTGCGCGCCGCTCTACGTCAAGGGACACAGCTACGGCGAATACGTCTTCGACCACGGTTGGGCGCACGCGTTCGAGCGCGCGGGCGGGCGCTACTACCCGAAACTCCAGGGCGCGGTGCCGTTCACCCCGGTGACCGGCCCGCGGCTGCTGGTCCGCCCCGGCCCGGCGGCGGACGCGGCGGCCGACGCGCTGGTCGACGGCATGCAGACGATCTGCGAGCGGCTGGACCTCTCCTCGGTCCACGTCACCTTTCCGACCGAGGCGGAGTGGCGTCGATTTGGCGCGCATGGCTGGCTGCAGCGCACGGGCCAGCAATACCACTGGGTCAATCGCGGCTACGCGACCTTCGACGACTTCCTGGCCGACCTCGCCTCGCGCAAGAGGAAGGCGATCAAGAAGGAGCGCCGCCAGGCGGTCGAGTCGGGGGTCACGCTGCACACCCTGACCGGCCCCGAACTGAAGCCGGAGCACTGGGACGCGTTCTACCGCTTCTATCGCAGCACGACCGACCGGAAGTGGGGCGAGGCGTATCTCAAGCGCGCGTTCTTCCACCTGATCGGCGAGAGGATGGCCGACCGGATTGCCCTGGTGATGGCGGAGGAAGACGGCCGCTGGGTCGCCGGCGCGCTCAACCTGATCGGCCGGGACGCGCTCTACGGCCGGAACTGGGGCGCGCTCGGGCATTACAAGTTCCTGCATTTCGAGGCCTGCTACTACCGCGCCATCGACTTCGCGATCGAGCGGGGTCTGTCGCGCGTGGAAGCCGGGGCCCAGGGCCAGCACAAGATCCAGCGCGGATACCTGCCGGTGCGGACCTTCAGCGCCCACTGGATCGCCCATCCGGGCCTGCGCGAAGCGGTGGCGGATTTCCTGGAGCGCGAGTCGGAGGCGGTCGACATGGAGATCGAGCTGCTGGCCGATCACGGGCCATTCCGCAAGGGCGGATGACGTCGGTCTTGCCCGGGCGTTCAGGCGCCGTTAATCCGGAATGGGCGAAGTGAAGGCGCGGGGAGGCAGGAGCGTCCGGGCACGTCATCCCGATGTCCCGTCCCTCAGCCGTTCGTCCACCCGTCCATCGGCAACCTCGGGAGAGGGCCGCCATGATCGACGCCGAACGCCTGCTCGGAAACATGATGCGGAGCGGACTGCGCGGCCGGAAGAAGAAGGGCCGCGGCATCGGCTCCAGCGCGCTGGCGGCCGGCGCGATGCCGATCCTGGCGGGCGTCGCCTTCGCAGCCGCCGAGCATTTCATGCAGAGCCGGAAAGGTGGTCAGGGCGCCGGCGGCGGGGCGCAGCGCCCCGGGTCGATGCCGCCGCCCCCGCCGCCGTCCAGCGGGCCGGTCACCGGTCCCCTCACCGGCACGCCCGATGCGCCGCCGCCCCTGCCGGGCGCTCCGGGGCCGGACGCCGGCATGGCCAGCCCGGCCGGCGGCCCGCCGCCGATCCCGGGCGCGCCGGCGCCGGCCCCGATCGAGCCGATGCCCGAACCCGACGCCAGGGGCCAGGACGAGGCGCTGCTGCTGGTTCGGTTCATGATCGCCGCCGCCAAGGCCGACGGCGTGATCGACGCCGCCGAGCGCGAGGCGATCCTGAAGCACCTGGAAGAGAGCGGCGCCGACGGCGAGACCTACGCCTTCGTCTCGCGCGAGATGCTGTCGCCGCTGGAGATCGACGCCCTGGTGGCGGAGGCCAAGGATCCCCGAGTCGCGGTCGAAGCCTATGCCGTCTCGCTGATGGCGATCGACGCCGACACCGATGCGGAGCGCCAGTACCTCGCCCGCCTGGCCGAGGCGCTAGGGCTCGACGCCGCCACCGTGAAGAGCATCCAAACCCAGGTCGACACCCCGACCTGAGCCGGCCCGGCCGGCCGAGCGCGGCCCAGCCCGCGCGATCCGGCCCGCCGCCTCCAGAATCACCAAACGGGGAGAGCTTCCGCATGACAGAGTGGTATTTCGCCCTCGCCGGCCAGCGCGTCGGGCCGATGGGCGACGCCGACGCCAGGGCGTGGGCCGAGCAGAACCCGTCCGCGCTGGCCTGGCGCACCGGCCTTCAGGACTGGCTCCCGGTCGGCCAGCTGCCCGAGCTCTCGGGCAGCCCGGCAGTCCCCCCGCCGCAGCCTTCGGCCGGCCGGGTGGAACCGTGGTCCTCCGGCCCGGCCGCGCGGGTCGTCGCCGACGAGGTCGACTTCAAGATCTTCGGCCACGAGATGCAGTTCGTCGAGGTCGAGCTGGATCCCGGCGAAAGCGCGATCGCCGAGGCCGGCGCGATGATGCACAAGGACGCGTCGATCGAGATGAACACCATCTTCGGCGACGGTGCCGGCCAGGAGGGCGGCGGCTTCATGGACAAGCTGATCGGCGCCGGCAAGCGGGTGCTGACCGGCGAGAGCCTGTTCACCACCGTCTTCACCCATACCGGCACGGGAAAGGCGCAGGTCGCCTTCGCGGCGCCCTTCCCCGGCCACATCCTGGCACTGCACCTGCCGGAGGTCGGCGGCCGGCTGATCTGCCAGAAGGACAGCTTCCTCGCCGCGGCCAAGGGCGTCCAGATCGGCATCCACTTCCAGCGCAAGATCCTGACCGGCCTGTTCGGCGGCGAAGGCTTCATCATGCAGAAGCTGGAGGGCGACGGCTGGGTCTTCGTCCACATGGGCGGCACAGTGTTCGAGCGCGAACTCGCCGCCGGGGAGGAACTGCACGTCGACACCGGCTGCCTTGCGGCGCTGACCGACACGGTCGACTACGACCTGGTCCAGGCCGGGGGAATCAAGTCGATGCTCTTCGGCGGCGAGGGCCTGTTCTTCGTCAAGCTGCGCGGGCCGGGCAAGGTCTGGCTGCAGAGCCTGCCGTTCTCCCGCCTGGCGGGCCGGATGCTGGCCGCGGCGCCGCAGCGCGGCGGCAGCCGGGGCGAAGGCTCGGTGCTCGGCGGGCTGGGAGGCATCCTCGGCGGCGACAACCGGTTCTGAGGCGCAGGCAAGAACGGGACCGCGGCCGGCCCGAGCCTCCCCCGAGCCGGCCGGCCGCGGCCTGCCGTGACGGATGAGATACACCGTTCGACGACGGACAGGATATGTCAACGAAGGCTTAAAGCACCATAGCGCATAGGGTTATTCCGGACTGTCCGGAAGAGTAAGGGCCGGAGTATGCCGCCCGTCGCAAGATGGCAAGGCGACCTAAGGCCCCGCCGTCAGCCGGCGCACCAGCGGCGCCACGGTCAGGCCCTGGACGACGATCGAGAAGACCACCACCGCATAGGTCGCGGCGACCAGCAGCGGCTTGTAGTCGCTCTCCGGCAGGGACAGCACCAGGGCGACGGATATGCCGCCGCGCAGGCCGCCCCAGGTCAGGATCGGGATCGCGCCGGGCGTGAACTCCCGGAAGCGCTCGAGCAAGAAGACCGGCACCGACACCGCGACCAGCCGCGCCACCAGCGCCAGCGGAATCGCCAGGAGGGCGAGCCCGGCCAGGGCCGGATCGAACGAAATGACGAACACCTCCAACCCGATCAGCAGGAACAGGACGGCGTTCAGGAGTTCGTCGATCGTCTCCCAGAAGGACAGGAGACGGGTGCGCGTCGCCGCGGACATCGCCAGCCTGACGCCGGTATTGCCGATGAAGAGGCCCGCGACGACCACCGCCAGCGGCCCCGAGAAGTGCAGCGCCAGGCACAGCGCGTAGACGCCCATGACCAGCGCGAGCGAGATCAGGATCTCCTGCACCGGGTCGTCCAGGCTACGCATCGCGAGATAGGCGAGCCCGCCGCCGACCGCTCCCAGCGCCACGCCGCCGACCACTTCCTCGGCGAACAGGAAGGCGATCGCGCCTGGGCCCATCGGCGCCTCGCCGGCGGCGGTGAAGGCGAGCGCGGTCAGGGTGATGAACACGACCACCGCGATGCCGTCGTTGAACAGGCTCTCGCCGGAGATCTTGGCCTCCAGCCCGGGCGGGGCGCCCGCCTGCTTCAGGAGGCCGAGGACCGCGATCGGGTCGGTCGGCGAGACGACGGCGCCGAACACCAGCGCGACCAGCAGCGGAATGCTGGCGGCCCAGGTCATGCCGAAGCCGACGATCGCGACCGACAGCGCCAGCCCCAGCGTCGCCATCAGCGCGATCACCAGGCCCTGCGCCCTCAGCCGGCCGACATCGACATGCAGCGCCCCGGCGAACAGCAGGAAGCCCAGCATCCCTTCCATCAGCGTGTCGTGGAAGTCGATCCGCCGGATGATCCCGCCGGCGGTGTCGGCGATCCCGAATCCCGGCCAGACCCGATCGACCCCCAGCAGCACCAGCGAGGCCAGCAGGCTCATCAGCAGGAGCCCGATGGTCGAGGGCAGCCGGACCGTATGGTGGTTGACCAGCCCGAACAGCGCGGCGAGGACCACCAGGACGGCGGCAATGTCGAACAGGGACATGGTTCCTCGACGGGCTCCGGGTCGCCGAAACGGAGGCTTCGGGCGGTTCGTCGGCACGATGGGCCGGCATCGGAGGACGCGCAAGCGACTCCGCCACCTAGCCAATATCGGGATGATGCGACGGCTTCCCGAATCTCCGAGGGCTGGGTACGGTCGACGGCATGACCGACGTTACCCGAGGCAGCCTCTTCTCTACCGCTTTCCTCGAAAGCTCCATCCGCGAGCTCGATGACTGGCGCGACTTCAGCGATGAGCAGGTGGACGCGCTCGATGCGCGCCTGCGCGAGGTGCTTCGGGGTTTCCCGATCGACAAGAGCCCCGGGGAAGCGCAGACCGAAGACGACCTGATCTGGCCGATCATCGAGGCGCTCGGCTGGAGGGCGTGGCTCCGCCAGCAGACCCTGTCCGCCCATGGTCGGGAGAACGTGCCGGACGGTCTCCTATTCGCCGACGAGGCCGCGAAGGAACGGGCCAACCGGTTTCGAGAGGGCTGGAAGCGCTACGAGTTCGGCGTCGCCCTTGTCGAATCAAAACGGTGGATGAGACCGCTCGACCGCCAATCCGGACACCGCGGCGAGGAAACCGCCCCGTCGACCCAAATGCTGCGGTACCTGCGTCGAGTCGACGACCTGACCACCGGCCGCCTGCGCTGGGGCTGCCTGACCAACGGCGCCCGCTGGCGGCTCTACTATCAGGGCGCCCGCTCGGTCTCGGAGCAGTTCTTCGAGATCGACCTGGCCGCCGTGCTCGACCTCCGGGGCCACAACGATGGGCCGTTCCCCCTGTCACCACAGGATCGCCGACACTGGCTCAGGGTCTTCGCGCTCGTGTTCCGTCGAGAGGCCTTTCTGCCAGGAGCGGTCGATTCGCGAACCTTCCACCAGCGCGCGCTCGACGAGGGCCGATTCTACGAACAGCGGGTGGCTGGCAACCTGTCCAACCTCGTGTTCGGTCAGGTGTTCCCCGATCTGACGGAGGCGATTGCCGCCCGGCGCCCCGAGGCGCCCCTGGCGGACGTTCGAGAGGCGGCATTGGTGCTGCTCTATCGTCTGCTGTTCGTCCTCTACGCCGAAGACCGCAATCTGCTGCCGGTCCGAGACCCGAGATACGACGACTACGGTCTGCGCAGCAGGGTGCGCGAGGATGTCGGGCGTCGGAAGGACTTGGGTGATACGTTTTCGGAGACGCAGTCCCGATACTGGTCGATCATCGAGGATCTGTGTCGAGCACTCGACGAAGGCGACGCTTCGATCGGGCTGCCGCCCTACAACGGCGGCCTGTTCGATGCGGAGCGTACGCCCCTGCTCGACAGCATCCGGCTCGGCGACCGGGTGATGGCAAACGTGATCGACGCCCTCTCGTTCGAGGCGACCCCGACCGGCCGCCGCTACATCAACTACCGCGACCTCAGCGTCCAGCAGCTCGGCTCGATCTACGAACGGCTGCTCGAATACGATATCGCCCGCGATGACGGCACGTTGGTGATCCGGCCCGCCATCTTCGCCCGCAAGTCCTCCGGCAGCTACTACACGCCCGATGATTTGGTCCGCCTGATCATACGGGAAACGCTGGAGCCGCTGATCGAGGCGCAGATGACGGAGTTCGCAGCCAGGGCGCGCGAACTCGAGGCCGAGACGGGCCCGGTCGACCGGCGCCTTGGCCGGCTGAAGCGCCTGGACCCGGCGACGCGGCTGCTTGACCTCAAGATCTGCGATCCGGCAATGGGATCGGGCCATTTTCTGGTGGGCCTAGTCGACTATCTGGCCGACCGGGTGATCGCGGCGATGGCCGAGGCCGAGGCGATGGTGACGTTCGGCGACTACAGCTCGCCGCTGCTGGGGCGTATCGACGACATCCGGATCACCATCGGCAGAAATGCGGACGACCGCGGCTGGACGGTCGACCTGGATCAGCTGGACGACCGACACATCGTGCGCCGGATGATTCTGAAGCGCTGCGTTTACGGGGTGGACAAGAACCCCATGGCGGTGGAGCTGGCCAAGGTCTCGCTTTGGCTGCACACCTTCACGGTTGGCGCGCCGCTCAGCTTCATCGACCATCACCTGCGCTGCGGCGACAGCCTGTTCGGCCTGTGGGTGCGGCGCGGCATCGACCGGGCGACGGCCCATGCGGCGCCGCTGCTGCTGCACGGCCCGACGCGTCGGGCCATGCGCGCCGCGACGTCGATGCTGTCGATCGAGCGGCTGAGCGACACCGAGATCGCCGAGGTCGTCCGCTCGGCCGATTTCTTCGAAGAGGTCCAGGAACAGACCGCCCCGCTCGACGCCATGCTGTCGCTGGTCGAGGCGCTGGAATGGCTCGACCTGCGCGGCGCCGAGGATCGGCGGATGCTGCACAACTTCTTCGACGGCCAGTTCGGCGATCCGGTCGAGATCGCCGAAGGCCGGCGGGAACCGGCCTCGCGGCGCCAGCCGGCCGATGCCGCGCGCTTCGCCGGGGTGCTGGCGGAGGCGCGCCAGCTGATCGACGAGGAGCGCTTCTTCAACTGGCAGGTGGCGTTCCCCAATGTCTGGCAGGACTGGGAGGCCGAGCCGCGGCGCGGCGGCTTCGACGCGGTGATCGGCAACCCGCCCTGGGACCGCATGAAGCTGCAGCAGGTGGAGTGGTTCGCCGCCCGCCGGCGGGAGATCGCCATGGCCCAGCGCGCCGCCTCCCGCAAGCGGATGATCGCCGAACTGGAACAGGCCGGCGACCCGTTGGCCGAGGATTACGCCAAGGCCAGCCGGCGCGCCGAGGCGGCGGTGCGGGTGGCGCGGCGCGGCGGCGACTATCCGCTGCTGTCGGGCGGCGACGTCAACATCTACAGCCTGTTCGTCGAACGGGCGATGGCGCTGGTCCGGCCGGACGGCATGGTCGGCCTGCTGACGCCCTCCGGCATCGCCTCGGACAAGACCGCCGCGCCGTTCTTCAAGGCGGTGGCGACCGAGGGGCGCCTGAAGGCGCTGTACGACTTCGAGAACCGTCGCACGCGGTTCGGGGCTGAGCCGTTCTTCCCGGACATCGACAGCCGGTTCAAGTTCTGCGTCTTCGTGGCGAGCCCGCGCCCGACGATGGATGCGGCGCGCTGCGCCTTCTTCGTGCAGGATATTTCCGAACTGGTGGACCCGGACCGCTGCTTCCCCTTGAACGCCGCCGATTTCGCCCGCGTGAACCCGAACACCGGCACGGCACCGATCTTCCGCTCCCGCCGCGACGCGGACCTGACCACCGCGATCTACGAGCGGCTGCCGGTCCTGGTCGACCGCTCCGGCGACGCCCCGGTGAAGGCGTGGCCGGTGCGGTATGCCACCATGTTTCACATGACCAACGACTCCCACCTGTTCCGCACGCGGGAGGAGCTGGAGGAGCATGAAGGCGCCTACCCTGTGGGCGGCAACCGCTTCCGCAACGCGGAGGGCGACTGGCTTCCGCTCTATGTCGGCCGGATGATCAACCAGTTCGACCATCGCGCCGCCTCGGTGCAGGTCAATGCGCACAATCTGCACAATGCGGCGCTGAGCGAAGCGGTGGATTTAGAGCAAAAGGCAGACCCTGGTTTCAGTCCGATCCCGCAGTATTGGGTCAACGCCAAATACATCGATCTTCCTGAGGACGTTCAGTGGGTAGTCGCGTTCCGAGACATCGCACGCGCAACGGATGTCCGCACATCGATCGCGAGCGCGATACCCCGGATACCCGTCGGTAACACGGCCCCGATTATCGTATTCGAGGGACAGACCTTCGGCACTCGCTTTGGGGGGGGCTTCTTGGCCAATCTAAATTCCTTGGTACTGGATTACGTGGTTCGGCAGAAGGCGCAGACGACACACCTCAACTGGTACATCGTCGAACAACTCCCCGTCGTCCCGCCAATGACCTACGTGGAACGCCGGTTCGGTGCGAAGACGGCGGGGGAGATCGTGCGCGAGGCGGTGCTGGAACTCACCTACACCGCCCACGACATGGCGCCCTTCGCCCGCGACATGGGGCATGTCGACGCCGAGGGGAACGTCCTGCCGCCGTTCCGCTGGGACGAGGAGCGGCGGCTGCGGCTGCGGGCGAAGCTGGACGCGGTCTATTTCCACCTCTATGGCGTCACCGACCGGGACGACGTGCGCTATGTCTTCTCGACCTTTCCGATCGTCGAGCGGCAGGAGCGGCGCGCCTATGGGCGGTACCGGTCGCGCGACCTGTGCCTCGCCTGGATGAACGCGCTGGCGGCCGGCGAGCCGGATGCGGAGATCGACGCCTGACGGCCGGCATGGGTCCGGCACCAGGCGCCGGCAGCGCCTCAGTACATCACCTTGTCCGGCTTCGCCGCCCATTCGTCGAAGACGGCCCTGGCCTCCTCCGGCAGGAGGCGGGTCATCGGCACGGCGCGGGCGTCGACCGGCTTGCAGACCTGCTCGTAGAAATACGCGTCGTCGAAGTCGATCGCCGCGGCGTCGGCGCGGTCGTTGCCGTAGACGATGGCGTCGAGCCGGGCCCACAGCGCCGCGGCGAGGCACATCGGGCACGGCTCGCAACTGGTGTAGAGGACCGCGCCCGAGAGATCGTGGGTGCCGAGCGCCGCCGCCGCGGCCCGGATCGCCACCACCTCCGCATGGGCCGTGGGGTCGGCCGAGGAGGTGACGCGGTTCCAGCCCTCTCCGACGATTCGGCCGTCCTTGGCGACCACGGCGCCGAACGGACCGCCCTCCCCGGCCTGCATTTTTTCGCGCGAGAGCGCGATCGCCCGGCGCATGAAGGAGGCGGCATCCGCCGGTGCGCCGGAGCGACTCCCGGGCTCGTCCCGCAGGCCGGGCGTCCGGTCGGTCATCGGTGTCGGCTCCTCGACAGGCAGGGGTGGCGTTACGGGGTCGCTCAGGCGGGACAGCCGGCGGCCGGCCAGCCGATCAGGACCCGCGGTCGGGGTACCGGCCGGGCGCCGCCCCGGCCGCCGCCCCGCCGGCCGGATCGGCGGCGGTGGCCCACGCCGCGACGGCCTCCTCCGGCGCGACCTCCCGCACCGGCGGGCGCGGCCCGGCCGAGGCGCCGTCGACCAGCATCGGCAGGGCGATCCTGACCCCTTCCGCCCCCGCGGACAAGAGGCCGCGCGCGGCGATCTGCGGGTGGGCCACCACCTCCTCCGGCGTCCAGACCGGCTCGAAGCAGCAGTCGACACCGTCGAACGCAGCGATCCAGTGCGCCAGGGGATGGGCCCCGAAGGCGAGCTGAACCTCGGCGATCAGGGCCGTCTGCGGCATCGGCTCTCCCTGGCAGTCGATCCAGTCGGGTCGCCCCATCGCCGCGCAGAACTCGGCCCAGAACTTCGGCTCCAAGGCCGCGAGGGCCACGTGCCGGCCGTCGGCGGTGCGATAGAGGCGGTAGCAGGCGCGACCGCCGGTCAACAGGTCCGGCTGCCGCGTCCCGCCGCCGCGGCCGGCGGCCAACGCCTGCGACAGGGGCCAGGCCTGCCATGCCAGCACGCTTTCCATCATCGACACGTCAAGATGCACCGGCCCGTGCGCCGTCCGGCCCAGGCCCCGCCCGGCCAGCGCCGCGAGCACGGCGATCGCCGCCTGCATGCCGGAGGCGTAGTCGCTGACCGGGGGCCAGGCGACGTCGGGCTCGGCACCGCTGCCGCTGCCGGCAAGGCCGCCGCCCAGCGCCATATAGGTCAGATCGTGCCCGGCGCGGCTTCGATAGGGGCCGGTGGCGCCCCAGCCGGTCAGGGTGACCCGGATCAGCCGCGGCGCCAGGCCGCCCAGCCGCTCCGGCGGGAATCCCAGCCGGTCCAGGACGCCGGGCCTGTACGCCTCCACCATCACATCGGCGTACGCCAGCAGCCTGACCAGCGCCGCCTTGCCGGCCTCGGTCTTGAGGTCCAGCCGGATCACCGTCTTGCCGTCGTTGAGCGCACCGTACCCGCCGCCGCCGAGCCCGCGCATCGGATCGCCGGCCGGCGGCTCGACCTTGACCACCTCGGCGCCCAGGTCGCGCAGGATCAGCGAGGCGTACGGCCCCGGAACGTACTGCGACAGGTCGAGGACGCGGAGGCCTTGGAGGAAGGGGAACATGGCAGGTCCAGTTCGGGGCGGGCGTCTGTCGCGCGGCTACGGCGACGGGCGTTTCAGAAGCCGCTCTCGCGGATCAGGACGGCGGCGACGGTCCGCCAGAGCCGGCCGATGGGGCTGACCGGGTCGGCCTCGACGCGCGCGGTGCCGACCACGACGCGTTCCGGCGCGCCGGCCGCGTCGGGCGCCAGGATCACGCGGTAGACGGCGGTCTCCGGCACCAGCCGGCCGCGGTCGTCCTCGCGCACCGCGATCGGACCGCCGAACACGGAGGCGAGGTACGGGCTGTCGAGATGCGCTTCGCCGACCGCCTCGACCTCGACCACGGTCGCCGCGATCGGCGGGCGGCCGGGATCGTCAGGGTAGAACCACGCCGCGGCACCGGGTGTCACCCGCTCCAGCGCATGCTCGGGCAGCCACGCGACCAGGCCGGCCTCGGCCCCGACGATACGGCCCAGTCGGTCGGTCGGTCGGACCCACCGGCCCGGCGTCAGGCCCGGCGGCAGGTCGGCGAGGCGGCCGGCGATCGGCGCCGTCAGCGCCAGCCGCGCGGCCTCGGCACGCAGGCCGCGCAGTGTCGCCAGTTCGGTCGCCAGCTCCTGTTCCAGCACGCCGGCCGCCTCCGCCGTTTCGCCTCCGGCGGCGCGGCGGGCGATCAACTGCTGAAGCAGGTCGACCCGGCGGGCGGTGAGCTCCAATTGCAGGGCGAGATCGGGGGAGTCGAGGCGCATCACCGGATCCCCGGCGGCGAGATTCGCCCCCTCCCCGACGGCGACCTCGGCGATGCGCGCAGGGACTGGCGGGTGCAGTTCGGCAGTGCGCGCCGCCTCCCACACCGCGGGGAGGGCGAGTCGATCCTGCCAGGGCACCGCCAGCGCGGCGATGCCACCCGCCAGGACCAGCAGGGAGACGATCAGGTTCCGGTTGAACCGCATGGACTGCCGCCGCCTGCTCCATTCCGTCAGTTCGTCGCGCACCGGACGGGCGATGAACCAAGCGAGTTCCACGACCATCAGGAAGATGCCGACCACCTTGATGAAGAAGTGGTAGATCAGCAACGCGATGCCGATGAACAGGAAGAACCGCCAGATCCAGGTTCCCCAGGCATAGAGCACCAGCCCTCGGCGCAACCGGCCCGACAGGGGTTCGGGCGCCGGTTCGCCGAAGCCGAACAGCGCCTCGCGCAGCCGCCACCGGCCCAGCGCGAAGGATCGGCCCTGGAGGTTCGACACGCCCAGCAGATCCGACAGCAGGTAGTAGCCGTCGAACTTCAGGAACGGGTTCAGGTTGATCAGCAGGGTCATCGCCCAGGTGACCGTGGCGATCAGGAACGCCGCCGCCCGCGCCGGGCCGTCGGGCATGAAGCTCCACGCCAGGGTGGCGAGGCAGGCGAGCGCCAGTTCCGCCATCATGCCGGCCGCGCCGATCTGAAGCCGCGCCCGCCGCGAGGCGAGCCGCCAGGCATCGGAGACGTCGGTATAGAGCACCGGCCACAGCACCAGGAACGCGATGCCCATGGTGTGGACGCGACAGCCGAACCGCTTGGCGGTATAGGCATGCGCCAGTTCGTGCACGATCTTCGTGCCGACCAGCGCGACACCGAACCAAAGCACGCCGGCCAGCGAAAAGAAGTGCAGGAAAGTAGCGGTAAACGCCTCCCACTGCCGGAGGACGAGCATCAGCCCGATCGCTCCCGCCAGTCCCACCAGGAGGGCGACGGTGCGGCTCATCAGCGGGCGGACCAGCGGCAGCGTGGCGTCGAGGAAGGCGTCCGGCCGAACCAGGGGAACGCGCAGGAACAGGTAGTTGCGCAGCAGCCACCTGGCCCAATGCGGACGGGCCGCCGCCGCCCGCTCCAGCAGGTCGCGGGTGCGCGCCGGCCCGGATTCGGCGGTCAGGTCGTTCTGGCGCAGGAACCGGACGAACCGCTCCAGCTCCGTGGCGGCGATCGGGCGGCCGGCAGCCGGCTCCGCCGCGCGGGCCACGGCCGCCGGATCGGCGCGATGCCAGGCGCCGATCAGCGCCGCCGCGACCCGGCCGATCCTGAAGTAGCGGTTGCGCACCGGGTCCCAGACGGTCCAGGTCGGCGCGCCCGACGCCTCTGGCGCGCCGTCGAGCAGTGTCAGGTCGTCGCGCAGCGGCGGCAACGGCTCGGAGGGTCCCGGGGCGGCGCCCGCGGTGGCCGCGATCGCCCCGTCCGTCGTCGCGGTCATGCCGGTTCGCCCCGCCGACCCACCGCGCTAGAGCCCGGTCGCCTGGCGGATCCAGGCGATCGGCCGGCGGAACAGGTAATAGGCCAGCGGCACCCGCTCGCCATGGATCTTGGCCGTCCCGCGCAACCCGATCCGCGGCACCGTCGCGGCCGGAAGGAAATCCGCCTCGACCCGGTAGGCCAGGACCCCGGCCGGCGTCGGCTCGGCCTCGTAGGCGGCGCTGCCGACCCGCGCCTCGACCGGGCGCAGCGGCGCGGCGTCGAGGAACAGGTCGACCGGCGCCCCCGCCTCCAGCGCGATCGCGTCGGCGACCGGAAGGTCGATGCGCAGCCGGGCGGCATCCGGGTCCGCCAGGGTCAGGATGCGCTCCCCGGTCGCGACCGGCCTGCCGACCCAGTCGTCGGCATCGGCATAGATCGCCACGCCCGCGCGGGGCGCGCGGACCTCCACCCGCGCCAGCCGCGCCTCGGCGTAGGCGAGCTCGGCCGCGCGCAGGTCGCGGCGTGCCTCCAGCACCGCGATCTGCGCCGCGGACCGGGCATCGGCAAAGGCACCCTGAGTGGCGCGGCGCCAGTCCGCCTCGGCGACGCCCAGGGTGCGCTCGGCCACGTCGCGGGCGCTGCGCACTTCGGTATCGTCGAACCGGACCAGCAGGTCGCCGGCGTCGACCCTCTGGTTCGGCTCCACCGCCATGGCGGCGACCACCCCGTCGATCGGCGCGGTCACCACCAGCGGGTCCGCCGCCACCACCTCCGCCGGGGCCAGCGCCGACTGGCGCACCGGCAACGCCAGCGCGGCCAGCGCCGACGCCAGCAGGACCAGGGCCACGACCCGGCCCCAGCGCCGGCGCGAGCCCGGCCGCCGGCGCCGGCCGAGCAGCGCGCGGCGCGCATGGGCGTAGGCATCGGCCAGCCGCTCCAGCAGCACCGTCTCCGCCGCATCGAACGGTCTGTCGCGGGCGATCCACAGGCCCCCGACAGGCGTGCCATCCGGCGCCACCAGCGGCAGCCAAAGCACCTGGGGCGCCGCCCAGTCGCCCCAGTCGCCGGCCAGGGCCGGCGGCAGGTCGGCGGCCGCCACCGGCCGCGGCGCGGCGCCGGTCGCCATCTCGGCCCCGGTCCCGAGCGCCGCCGCCACCCGCTCCAGCCAGCGGACATAGGCGGCGTCCCGGTCCAGCGTCGAGACCCCGGAGACCGCGGTCAGCCGCCAGCGCCGGCCCGGCCGCGGCTCCAGCACCGCGGCCTGGCGATAGGCGACCAGCCGCCGGGTCTCGTTGGCGGCGACGAAGTCGAGCGCCTGCACCGTCTCCGCATGGCGGGCGCTGCGCTCCAGCTGCAGGAAGGCGGAGAAGCCGGCGGCGCCCGGGACGGACGCGCCGGTGGAGGCGGGCCTCGCGGCGGATGATGCGCCGCCGGCGGCCGGGCGGGCAGGCCCGGCGGGCGTCGCGGCGCCGCCGGGCGGCCGGGGAGCGTCGGGCGGGGTGCTGTCGGGGGACATGTCGGCGATGCTCAGGCGCCGCGGCGCGCGGCGAGAAAGGCGGGCATCAGCCGCCCGGCGCGCCGGCGCCGGCCTCCCCCGCCGACCGGCCGAAGCGGGCGGTCCCGCTCATCCCCGGGATCAGACCGGCGGGCGGCGCGGCAAAGCGGCCGGTGACCCGGACGGTCTGGCTGACCGGATCGACCCGCGCGCCGATCCGCTCGACCTCGGCGGCGTGGGTGCTGCCCAGTTCGTCCACGTCGAAATCGAACGGCTGGCCCGGCGCGAGCCAGGCGAGCCAGGCCGACGGCACGATCAGGTCGATCTCCTCCCCCTCGGCGGCCAGGATGGCGACCAGTTCCGACCCTTGCCCGACGCTCTCCTGCGCCTCGGCCAGATGGGTCGCCATCACCCCGTCCCAGGGCGCGGTGACGGTGCAGCGGTCGACGATCACCTTCGCGACCTCCACCGTCGCCTGTGCCTCCAGCACCGCCGCCTCCGACAGGGCGACCTCCAGCGCGCCGATCGAATTGTACTGGGCAAGCTGGCGATTGTTGGCGAGTTGCCGGCGCGCGGCCAGGGCCGCCGCCTCCGCCTGGTTCAGCTGGGCTTCATAGAGGGCGCAGTCGAAGGCCGCCAGGACGTCCCCGGCGGCGAATCGCGCCCCCTCCTCCACAGGCAGGTCGGTCAGCCGGCCGGCGATTTCCGCCGACAACACGGCCTCCGCCCGCGGCTCGACCAGCCCGCGCGCGTGCAGCGGGGCCTCCACGCTCTCGACCCCGGCGCCGGCGCCCCCCGCCGCGTCCGCCCTTGCCTGGGTCGAGGCCGGGGCCGAAGCCGGGGCCGGGGCCGAAGCGGGGCTGTCCGCCGAGGCCGCCTCCCCAGTGGTGCCGGGGACGCTGTCCGCGCCGATGAAGAGGTCGTTTTCCTGGGCCCACGCCCCGCCGCCGATGGCCACCAGGAGAAGCCCGAGGCCGAGCGCCGACGCCGCGGCAATCGACACCCGCGGCAGCGGCCGGAAGACGGGGGGACTCGGGGGCTGTTCCATGGGGCGAAGTCTACCGCCGAACGCGCGCAACGCCAACCCGACACCCGTATTCGCCGAAATCGCCGACCGCCCGACGGGCGCGCCCCGCACGGCGCGGGCGACCGCGACGCGCCTCACCGGAACCAGGGCGAGCGCAGGAACATGTCCGCCACCGTGTCGTAAACGGCCCGAACCGCCGGCTCCCGCAGCGAATCCTCATGCGCCGCCAGCCACAACTCGATCCGCATGTCGGGGATCGGGATGTCGAGAGCAGTAAGTGCGCCTTCATAGAGATGTGCGTATCTTGGCAACAAAGCTACGCCACAGCCTGATACCAACGGCCGAAAGAGACCACTCGTAGTATCTACCGACAAAGCTGGCCCCCTCGTCGCTGAAGATACGATAGCGTTCCATGGCTCCAATCCCCGATCCTTGCGATACCGGTCATGGTTCAGCAAAGCCATGTCTCGAACTGCATCAAAATCCTTTGGCATGGACGCGTTCGCTAAGTACGCCTTAGCGGCAAAAGGCATGAATCGCATCGTTCCTATGTGTCGTACACGTAGCGCTGCTCTGCTGTTCGGAAGCTCACCCGGCGCAAGCGTCAAAACGACGATATCGGCTTCGGAGGGATTGTCTTCTGAGACGAACCGAAGCGAAGGCATCCGTCCCTCGGGCCATTTCGGCTGACAGACGATGGGTCCGATCTCCCCGTGCAGTAGGCCAGGCGCCAGATAGAACGCAATTATTCCTTCACTGGCCGAAATCGTAACCGCGCGGGTTGGCGTTTCTGCGATCGCCGAAAAGGCCTTACCAAACTCAAGAGCGATGTGTTCAAGCTTTTGAGCAACCTCCGCTAGCACCAGACCGGCCGTCGTGGGCTGGGCGCCGGATTTCCGCCGATGAAACAATGGGCGGCCGGCCTTTCGCTCAAGAGCAGCAATGCGCCTACTGACGGTCGCCTGATCCAGTCCGAGAGACTGAGCTGCCGCAGAAAAGCTTCCCCTCTGGATGACTGCCAAGAGGAGCAGCGCGTCGTTCCAGTCGCTGATGACCGGTGGTTCGCTCATTCTATCCATGCAGCATTGCATGACCGAAGGTGAATCGGTGCCGGTTCCATCATGCCCCGCCACTAGCGCACATTGCGTTGGTAGGCACTGCTTTACACCAAGTAGCAGGCGGGAACCAGCCAATGAGTAACAACGGTAGCGTCAACGCACCAATCTGCAAGCTGGATCGTCGAATCGAGGTCCGAACAGCAACCGGGCTCGACGATATGGCGGCCGTAATGGCCATCCGTGCGGCCGTGTTCCTCGGAGAAGAAGACTGCGACTTCGCCGTCGAGTTCGACGGCAAGGACGCGGAGGCGACGCATATCATCGCCTTTAGAGACGGGGAGCCTGCGGGAGCCATGCGAATTCGATGGTTCGGCCAGTTCGCCCGATTCGAGCGACTCGCGATCCGAAAGCGGCATCGCTCGCTGGCCCTTGCGAATGCCCTGATCCGGCACGCGATGAAAGTGTCGCGACGGCGCGGATACGATCATGCGACAGGCCTCGCTCGGCAGGGCACTGAATCCCTGTGGTGTCGGCGAGGCTGCTATGTTGCAGGACCGCCGATCGCGACCTGTGACGGGCTGCTGATGCCCATCATGATCCCGCTCTCCGAGATCGAGCGCGACGAAGCACCGGGACTGGAGATCGAGAAGTTCGGCAGCACGGGGTTCGAAGCCGCCCTAGCCCATGCCAGCGGCCGGTGGCCGCAATCATCCACGGAGGCCGCCCATGCCTGATCCGAGCTTTTCCCAGGCCGTGGGGGCGGCGTGGCAGGCGGTGTTGCGGCGCAGCGACATCAGGCTGGCCGCCTTCCTCGACCGCGGCGGGCAGGACGACCTGGAGGTCCTGTTCGCCAGCCGGTCGTTCCTGCGGCTGGCGAACCTGTCGCCGGACCGGCAGATGCGCGGCCGGCCGATGGCCACCTTGCTGGCCGGCTCTCCGGAGTGCCTGGAGGCGCTGCGCGCGTATCGGGCGACCCTGGCCGGGAACAACGCGATCGAGTGGGACTGCCCCTGGCCGGGCGACAGCGCCGGGCCGCTGCACCGGTGCGTGCTGATCCCTTTCCGCGCCAGCCCTCTGCGCGGCTGCCTGTTGGCGGTGGACGACCGGCTGCCGTCGGCGCCGCCGCCGCGCGAGCCCGCCGCCGAGCGTCCGGGGCGCAATCTGGACCTGACTCTCATCCAGGCGCTGGGCCAGGGAGCCGGCCGGACGGCCGGGGCGGCGGAGTCGTGCAGCGGCGACGACTTTGCCCCGATCCAGCCGGGCGAAGCGGCGGAATTCTGCGGCCGGATGATCTGTTCGCAGCCGAACGGCGCCGGCGCCGTCGTCGGCCAGTTCGGCGCCGGGTTCGGGTACGGCGTGGCACCGAAGGCAGCCGAGGGCCCATGCGCCCACCAGGCGATCGCCCACGGCCGAACCGATCCGTCCATGGTTCCACGCGAGGCTATGCCGGCCGTATCCCGGCCGCCCGATGTCTGGCGGCCGGAACGGCCGGACCCCCGGTCGAACGATGCCATGGAGCCCGAATTCTGGCAGGCGTTCGTCCAGATTGCAGAAGAAAGCGGCATACCGATTGATCAACTATGGCGGGAAGCAGCCGGAGATCCCTGCACTCGCGATCCGCGCTCGGCCGTCAGGACATTCGTCCTGCGGTATTTCCAGCTCCAAGGACCGAACCATGCGACGTGATCACGACCTGCCGGCGTCCTACGAGGAAACTCTTGCGACGGCGGCCTCCCCCGAGGAAGTGGCCCGCGTACTGCACCGCGCCCTCCGGCTGATGGAGACCCATGCCCTGGAAGCAGGGCTCGAGGAGCTGGCGTTCCTGCTGGGCGTCGCCGGCCTGTCCGCCCGCGAGGCGATGGCTCCGGCCGATCGGCCGCCCACCGCGGACAACATGCACTGACCCGCCGGGGCGGGGGCACGCGTCCATCCCGCGCGTTCCCGCCCGGCCGACGCCGTCTTGCCCCTTTGCCCGGCCGCAGGCGGCGCGGATCAGCCCGCCTGACGCTCGGCCCGTCCCGGAGCCGCCGGGCCGAACCCGCCCGCCGCCGATCGCAGCGAGGCGGCCGCGCGCGCCCGGTCGGCGCTCCTCGCCTCGGCCAGCGCGCGCGCCTGCGCGTCCTTCCGGCTGCCGTCGAACAGGCCGGGCGCCTCGCCGGGAAAGTCGCGGCGCAGAGCCCCTTCGGGAAGGCCGAGCAGCCCCTCCAGCGCATCGACCCACTCGTCAGACCGCGACTTGGTCGCCGCCACGGCAGCGAGGCCGCCGGCGCCGGGAGAACCGTTGGGTTTGCTCATTCTCGACGATCCGCACCTAGAAGGGGATGGGCCTGATCCGCACGTCTCAACCAGGGCGATTATGACAAGTTTCCATGCAAATAACAACCTATAGCTGTCGGGCCTTCGAAAACGACGGGGACGGCTCCCCGACGCCCAGGCGACCGGGCGGTCAGACGAAATCGGGACCGTGAATCCAGGTGACGAGCGCATGTCGCACCCCCGCCGTCACCGGCGCCACACGATGAAGCGCGAAACTGGGGAAGAGGATCGCCGTGCCCAAGGCGCGTGGCGCAGCCACGACGTGCCCGTCGACGTTGAGCTCCAATGCGCCGTCTTCATACGACTCCGGCGGGCTGAGCTGGATGGAGATCGAAAGCTTGCGGCGCGCCGTGAGCCCGGTCGCCCCGCGATCGACGTGCCAGTCGTAGAACCCCGCCACCTCGGCAGGATAGCGGGTCAGCTGCAGCGCCTCGTCGAACCCGTCGAGCGCGAAGCCATAGTGCTCCCGGTTCGCCCGGGCCGCCAGATCGGCCAGGCGCATCATCACCCACCCGGTCCGCGGCCCGTCGTTCAGCCAGACGACATCCGCACGGCGCACGCCCGCGTCCCGGCGACCGCGCGCGAGGGCGCCGCCGTCGCCGGCCTGCACCGTCAAGGCGGTCTCCATGACGGTGACCAGCCGTGCGCACTCGGCCGGCGCCAGCGCTTCCGCCACGGCAACCCAGCCCAGCTGGACAGCGGTGCTCGACGGCGGGGGCGGGCGAACGGCTTCGGCGGTCATGTCGGCAGGGCTTTCGAAGGCCGCGGCGCCGGACGAGGTTCGCCAGGCGCGGAGACCGTCCTCATATGGCGCGGGCGAGCGCCGGTAAAGCGGATTCGGCCCTCGCGGCGATCAACCATCAGGAGCGCCAAGCGCACGCCACGCCTCGGCCGCGGAATACCAGTCGATCGGCCTTCCCGCCGCGGATTGGCTCGCCATCGCCTCGACCATCGCCGTCAGGAACAGCGCCTGCCCCGCCGGATCGCCCGCAGCGGCCGCCAGCCGCGACAGGCAGGCATAGATCGCCACCCCCGCCTGCGCCGGTCCCGCCGGATCGCCGGTCTCCACGTCCCACAGCACGGCCAGTTCCGGCATCCGCGCCTCCGCAAAGCCGGCCAGCCGGCGAACAGAGGCCGGAGAGGTCGCCACTACCTGCTCCACCACCGTGCAGCTGTTCATCAGGTTGGCGATGCGGTTGGGCGAATGGATCGTCAGATCCATTCCGGGAAAGGCGGTTTCGATTTCCGGCTGCACCAGTTCATGGATCAGGCCCACGGGCCCGATCGCGCGTGCGATCAGGGCCGCCGACCGGCTGGCCGCGACGGCGATCTCTCCATCGCCGGTGGCCTCCGCCATCCGCGCCAGAAAATCCGGCGCGAAGGCCAGCATGAAAGCATTTGTGGCAAAGCCGCGCGTTTCAAAGTTGAAATAGTTGCGAACCAGCCAGACACCGTGATCGACCGTCGCATGGGCCAGATACCCCTCCACCAACAGAAGCGCCAGACGGCGGTCCTCCGGGCGGCCGAAGGCGTCGGCGCCCTGCCACAGCGCCTCGGCCAGGCGGATCGCCTCGGTCGTCCCGGAAGCGTCGAGGTCGACGCCCGGACGCCAGCGCCAGCCGACGAAGCCGCGGGTGAACGGGTCGGACGGGTCGTCCACGATCAGCCGCCGTACCACATCGTCGCGCAGCGCGGCATAGACCTCGCGCCGGCCCCGATCGGCAGCCTCGTGCATCACCATGGCCACGTCGATCGTATAGGTCCAGCCGTCCTCGCGCGCCATCGCCGCCAGGCCGTCGATGCCCGCCATCCTTTCGGACAGACCGCCGTCGACCGCCACCAGCCGCTCCGGCGACATGCCGGCCGATTGGGCGACCGCCTCGACGGCCAACGGGCCGGCCACGGCCATCGCGACGGCGACCGCCAGGACCGCGCCGAGCGCGACCGACGGCCGGCGGGCGGAGACCGAGCGGCGGACCGAGGGCGGGCGGGCGGGCGTGGCCATGGCGGGACGTTCCGCTCGGGGCAAACCGGACAAGGAGTCTTCCCCGCCGCGACCTCAGCCGAGCGCGCTCAGGTGTCGGATCGGGCGGCCGGGCACCACGGATTGAGCCGCTCGGGCGATCCCGTCGGCATCGATGCCATAGTGGCGGTAGAGGTCCTGGATGGTGCCCGTCTGGCCGAAATGCTCCACCCCCAGCGCCCGCACCCGATGCCCGTGCACGCCGCCCAGCCAGGCGAGCGTCGCCGGATGGCCGTCCAGCACCGTGACCAGCCCCGCATGGGACGGGATCTCCGCCAGCAGGCCCTCGACATGAGCGGGCCCGCCCTCGTGGCCACGTTCCCGGGCGCGCTGGGCGGCGGTCCAGCCGGCATTGAGGCGGTCGGCCGAGGTGACCGCCAGGACGCCGACGTCGCGCCGGTCCTCCGCGATCAGCCCGGCCGCCTGGATCGCCTCCGGCGCGACCGCGCCGGTATAGGCGATCACCACGTCGCAGTTGGGCCCCGGCGGGCGCAGCCAGTAGCCGCCGGCCAGGATGGCGCGGCGCAGCGCCGGATCGACCGTGCGCGACGGCTGCTCGACCGGCCGGGTGGAGAGGCGCAGATAGACCGAACCACCGGTCTCGTCGCGCAGCCACGTATCCTCCGGGCGGTCGGTGCCGTCGCGCTGGAGATAGTCGAACGACCAGCCGAGGATCGCCGCCAGTTCGTCGACGAAGGCCGGCTCGAATGCCGCCAGGCCGTCCTGCGCCATGCCGATCAGCGGCGTTCCGATCGACTGGTGCGCGCCGCCCTCTGGCGCCAGGGTCACGCCCGACGGCGTCGCCACCAGGATGAACCGGGCATCCTGGTAGCAGGCGTAGTTCAGGGCATCGAGCCCGCGCTGGATGAACGGATCGTAGAGCGTGCCGACAGGAATCAGCCGCTCCCCGAACAGGCTGTGCGACAGGCCGATCGCGCCGAGCAGCAGGAACAGGTTCATCTCGGCGATGCCGAGCTCGATATGCTGGCCCTGGGGGTCCATCCCCCATTTCTGCATCGAGGCGACGTTCTCGGTCCTGAACACGTCGGCCATCTGCGACCGGGCGAACAGGCCGCGGCGGTTGACCCAGGGGCCGAGATTGGTGGAGACGGTGACGTCCGGCGAGGTGGTGACCACCCGCTCGGCCAGCGGGCCGCCGTCCTTGGCCAGCTGGTCGAGCAGCTTGCCGAAGCCCTCCTGGGTCGACATCGGCTTGCCGCGCGGGTCGGGCGCGGGCAGAGCGGCCGGCACCGGCAGGCGCGCCGCCTGGAACCGGCGCCCGCCCGCCGCGGCGAAGGGGACCCGCTCCAGAAACGCGCGCAGCCGGTCCTCCGGCAGGCGGACGCCTTCGAACGGCTCCCACTCGTGCCCCTCCCGAACGCCCTGGGCGTCACGGAACGTGAGCATCTGGTCGGGGGTCAGCAGGCCGGCATGGTTGTCCTTATGCCCCGCCAACGGCAGCCCATAGCCCTTGATCGTGTAGGCGAGGAAGCAGACCGGCCGGTCGTGGTCGATCGATTCGAACGCCTCGATCAGTCCGGGCAGGTCGTGGCCGCCCAGATTGGTCATCAGCCGCGCAAGCTCGACGTCGTCACGACGGCCGACCAGGTCGAGCAGTTCGTTGTCGCCCTTGAAGTCGGCCTCCAGCCGCCGGCGCCACGCCGCGCCGCCCTGGAAGGTGAGCGCCGAATAGAGCTGGTTCGGGCAGTCGTCGATCCATTGCCTGAGGCGCTCGCCGCCGGGCTCGGCGAAGGCGGCCTGGAGCAGATGGCCGTATTTCAGCACCACCACATCCCAGCCCATCGCGCGGAACACCTCCTCGAACCGGCCGTAGAGCCCCTCGCGGATCACCGCGTCCAGGCTTTGGCGGTTGTAGTCGATGACCCACCAAGTGTTCCGCAGGCCCTGCTTCCAGCCTTCCAGCAGCGCCTCGAAGACATTGCCCTCGTCGAGCTCGGCATCACCGACCAGGGCGATCATCCTGCCCTCCGGCCGGTCGGGCGACCAGTCCTTGGCGCGCACGTAGTCCTGCACCAGGCTGGCGAAGCTGGTGATCGCGGCGCCCAGGCCGACCGAGCCGGTGGAGAAGTCGACGTCGTCGCCGTCCTTGGTCCGCGAGGGGTAGGACTGAGCCCCGCCGAAGCCGCGAAACCGCTCCAGCTTGTCGCGGGTCTGCAGGCCGAACAGGTACTGGATGGCGTGGAAGACCGGGCTGGCATGGGGCTTCACCGCCACCCGATCCTCCGGCCGCAGCACCCGGAAATAGAGCGCCGTCATGATCGTGGCGAGCGACGCCGACGAAGCCTGGTGACCGCCGACCTTCAGCCCGTCGGGCTTGTCGCGATTGTGGTTGGCATTGTGGATCGTCCAGGTGGCGAGCCACAGGATCCGCCGCTCCAGCTCGGCGAGGATGGCGAGGTCGTCGCCTGCAGCATCCGGCGTGGGCCGGGCGATCGGCGGGTCGTCGGCGGCGGTCATGACGGTCGGGCTTCTCCTGAACGGTCCCTCGGGCGGATCGGCTCCTGCAACCCCAATGTGCGCCAAGCGGTCCCCACAAGTCACCCCATTCCCGACCCGAGGCCTCCGATCGGCCCGGCCGGCGGCGCGCTGCCGCTCGGCCAAGCGAACGATTTCTTAAACCGGCCCCTGTAGCCTCGGCATGTCGCGATGCCGGGTCGGTCCGGCTCCGGCTTCCGGGCCGCCGGCCGGCCCACGGCAACAGCAGGTCCGTCGCAAACGATGTTCACCGTCGTCGTCGACATCGAGGAGAGCCGCGCCCGGGCCCGGGCGGCAGGGGCCGCCCGCGCGGCGGCCGCGCGGGCTCGGACCGACCTGACGCGAGGCCCGCCGGTCGGGCCCGAACCGTCTGCCGGGCGACCGGCCGCGGCGACGGAGGCGCGCGCCGACGGCGCGGCCTGGGACGTGCTGACCGAAAAACGGCCGTTGGGCCAGCTGGACGGCCGGACCGACATGCTGGCCCGCGCGCTGGCCCTCTGGCGGTCCCGCCGCCACGACGGCCTGATCCCCCGCCTCGCAGACCTGACGCCCGAGGATCTGGCCGCCGCCGGCGTCCGCTGCCGCACCGCGACGGTCGAGGGGCGACCGCCCTTCGCTCGCTTCGCCGAGGAACGGACGGACGCCGCGCCCTTCGAGGGCCGGCCGGTCGAGGCGTCCTGGCTGGTGCGCGACCTTCTGGCCTGTACCCTCACCCGCGTGCCGATCTACCAGCGGCTGGCGCCGGCGCACCCCGTCTCCGGCCTTCCGCTGACGGAGCAGCTGATCCTGCCGCTGAGCGCCGACGGCCGGAGAATCACCCGCCTGCTGATCTGCGACCAGCCGCAGCCGGTCGCCGAGTCGGCCGGTTCGACGACCCCGTCGACCGTCCCGGATCGGTCGTTCGGCTGACGACTCGGGGTTACTCCTTTGGAGGTATCGAACCCCAGGTCTTGCGCCGGGTCGATGTCCCATTCGCAAATCCTGCCGCCATACGCAGAAATGCGCCCTCCCCCGCCGGCTCCCGTTTCAAAGCGGGTCGCGGCTTGCATCCTTGACAGGACATTTCCCCTTTGGCGTACAGTGCTTTAGCCAAATGGGTAAATAACCTTAGGTTCAAGGGCAACGATCATGCCGCTGTCGGATCGCGACTTCGCCCTGGTGCAAGGCAGCGTCGAGCGCCTGATGGAGCGGATCTATGCGCTGGGGCTGTCGCTGTCGGTGGAGACCGACTTCCGCGGCCTGAAGGCCTTCCTGCAGGAGGTGGGCAGCTTCGTCTATCCCAGCTTCGATCCCGATCGCTGCACCCTTTCCCGCGATGCCTTCTGGTTCCGGCTGGTCGACCCGGCCGGGCGCACCGTCGCCAGCCATGCGGACCGCATCTTCCGCAACGCCGACCTGATGGCGCTGATCCGCTCCGGCCATCTGTGGTTCGACGACGACGGCCATGGACTGGACCCGTCGGCGGAACTGATCGCCCCGGCCACGCCGGTTGCGGGAACCATCGGTCATTCCGGCTCGCTGTGGATCGATCCCGCCTGGCGGTCGAAAGGGCTGTCGCTCTACCTGCCGTATCTCAGCCGGTCGATCTCCATGCTGGAATACGGCACCGACTGGCATACCGGCCTCGTCTTCAAGCAGCTGGCCGAGACGCCGGTTCCTCGGCAGGCCTACGGCTATCCGCATGTGGACCTGTGCCTGCGCGGCCCGTTTCCGCCCACCCGACGGGAGGAGGAGGTCTATGCCTGCCTCATATCCCGAGCGGAGAGCGTCGAGGCATTGCGGCGCCTGGCCCGGCACACCCGGTTTCCGGTCGCGGCCGCCGTGGCAGACGCGACGCCGCACCGCCTCCCGACCGTCGCCGGCGCGTCGGCGATGGCGGCCGTTCCGGTCGCCCGCTCCACGCCCTGACGGCTGCTCCCCCTCCGGCGGGGTTGATCCCTACGGCCCCAAGGTTTCTAATGATCTTTGCGATCGTAACGGATTCGGCCGAAGTTCTGGCGACGCGTGACTTCGCCGGCCACTTCACACGATTGTGGTCTCCCGGCACCTCCACGCATCGTTGGCAAGAACTTCCTTTATTCTATTATCGCACGACCTGCACCTGGGGCTGAGGCAGGTATCGTGCGGGAACCGGAGCCGACGCTCCCGCCGGAGGTGAATCTGACATCCCCTCTGCCCAGCGGGTCCCATGCCGACCGGCTCGATTTCGCGCAACTGCGCGACGATCGGCTGCGCTCCCTCTACGACTACTGGCAGGAGGTGCGCGGCGACCGGGAGATGCCGGCACCCCGGGACCTCAAGCCGGAGGGGATGCGGGGCGCCCTGGGTTTCGTCAATCTGATCGACGTATCGGGCGACCCGCCGGTTTTCCGCTTTCGCCTGGTCGGCACCGAGATCGTCACGGCCTATGGCCGCGACATGACCGGAGAGACCGTCGACGCGGTCCAGCCGCCGGGCTATCGCGACCTGATGATCGAGCAGTTCCGCACGGTGATCGCCGAACGCCGGCCCCTTCTCCACGCCCTCGACTTCACGCTGGACTGGCGCCGGCACTGGCTGATCCGCCTGTCCCTGCCGCTGGGCGAGCCGGGGGAGCGCGTCAGTCGAATCGTTACCGTCTCCGCCTTCGACCCGAACATGGACAAGCTCGACGTCCAGGCATTCTACGAGCAACTGGGGGACGCGGACTGAACAGGGCGCGTCACCGGCGCGATCCTGCGATCGAACCGGCGCACGAACCGGCACCGGACGGCCACCGCTCGGCCGGTGCCTCGAACGCCTGGCCCAGGCCGGTCTACGTGGCCGTCACGCCGTCCGGCAGATGCGCCTTCAGGAAATTCGCCAGCAGTTCCAGTTCGGCCTCCCGGGCGGCGGCGCGGCGGGAGACCAGGGCGATGGCGCGGGTCGGCGGAGGCGCCGTCAGCGGCCGCTCGGCCACGTCGGCCCGGCCGGCGCCGGCTGCCAGGGCCGGCAGCAGCGTCACGCCGATGCCGCCGGCAACCATCTCCCGCAGGGTCTCGAGGCTCGACGCCGCAAAGCCGCGATGCTCCGCCACGCCGGCGCCGCGGCAGACCGCCAGCGCCTGATCGCGAAAGCAGTGGCCGTCCTCCAGCAGCAGCACGGCCTCGTCCGCCAGGTCGGCCTCGCCGACCCGCCGTGCGGAGGCCAGCCGGTGCCCGGGCGGCACGGCCAGGACGAACGGCTCGGCGAACAGCGGCCGCGTCGCCAGCCCCGGCTCGTCGACCGGCAGGGCCAGCAGCGCCGCCTCCAGGCGGGCGTCCAGCAAAAGGTCGATCAGCCGCGCCGTCTTCTCCTCGCGCAGGTAGAGCTTCAGCTTCGGATGCGCGGCGCGCAGGGCGGGCAGCACCTTGGGCAGGTAGTAGGGCCCCAGGGTCGGGATCACGCCGAGCCGGAACTCCCCGGTCAGCGGGGCGGCGCCGGCGCGGGCGATCTCGCCCAGGTCGTCGACCTCCGCAAGCACGCGGCGGGCCCGCTGGAGAATGCGCTCCCCCAAGGCGGTCGGCGTCACCCGGCGGCTGGTCCGCTCGAACACCGGCGCGCCGAGGATCGCCTCGAGGTCGCGGATCTGGGCGCTCAGGCTCGGTTGGCTGATATTGCAGGCCTCCGCGGCACGGCCGAAGCCGCCTTCGTCGGCGACCGCGACGGCGTAGCGCAGCTGGCGCAGGGTGACCGGGAGAGTCATAGGACTTTCCTATTGGATTGAGCGGAACTATCGATTGGAAAGATAGGCGGGCCGACGACACATTGGAAGCGTCAGGGACGGCCTGCCCCCAGCGCCTTCGCCTCCGCCCCCGCGGCGGCGCGTCGACGGCGCTCCGGCCGATCCTTCTCGAAACACCATCGAAGCGCAAAGAGAGGCACTCCATGCTCATCGTCGGCGACACCTTTCCGCAGTTCGACCTCAAGGCCGTGGTCTCCACCGATCCGAACACGGCGTTCACCCAGATCGGCCGCGACAGCGCAGCCGGAAAGTGGAAGATCGTGTTCTTCTGGCCGAAGGACTTCACCTTCGTCTGCCCGACGGAGATCAAGGCGTTCGGCGACCTGAACGAGGAGTTCGAGGATCGTGACGCGGTGGTCTACGGCGTCTCGACCGACAACGAGTACGTGCACCTGGCGTGGCGCCAGAACCACGAGGACCTGAAGGACATCCCCTTCGCGATGCTGTCCGACCTGAAGCGGGAGCTGTCGACCGAGCTGGGCATCCTGGACCGCGAGGAGGGCGTCGCGCTGCGCGCCACCTTCATCGTCGATCCGGACAACGTGATCCGGTTCGTGTCGGTCAATGACCTCAACGTCGGGCGCAACCCTAACGAGGTCCTGCGCGTCCTCGACGCCCTGCAGACCGACGAACTGTGCCCGTGCAACTGGCAGAAGGGCCAGGACACGCTGCAGGCGGCGTAAGCGGCCGCCAGCACGTCGGGGCCGGACGGGAGCGCCCGCCGGACCGGCCCCTTTCCTCCCCTTCTTTCGCAGTACAGGAGCACGAGATGTCGATCGAGGACCTAAAGGGCCGGCTGCCCGACTACGCCAAGGACCTGAAGCTCAACCTGTCCAGCCTCGCCCGCGAGGAGGGCCTGTCGGCCCAGCAGAAGGCGGGCACCTTCGTCGCCAGCGCGCTGGCCGCGCGCAACGCCGAGGTGATCGAGGCGGTGATCGACGAGTTCGGCCCCCACCTCTCGGAAGAGGCGATGACCGCGGCCAAGGCCGCCGCATCGATCATGGCGATGAACAACGTCTACTACCGGTTCCTCTATCTGGCCGGGAACGACGACTACAAGACGCTGCCGGCCAAGCTGCGCATGAACGTGATTGCCCGGCCGGGCGTCGAGAAGGTCGACTTCGAGCTGTGGTCGCTGGCGGTCAGCGCGATCAACGGCTGCGGCAGCTGCGTCGCCAGTCACGAGAAGATCGTGCGCGAGCACGGCCTCTCGGCCGAGCAGGTGCAGGCCGCCGTGCGGATCGCTTCGGTGGTTCACGCGGTCGCCGCCACGCTGGATGGCGAGGACGCGATCACCACCGCGGCGGTGAACCGGGCGGCGTAACCGCCTCTCGCGCCCCCGGAAGCCCGCTCTCCCCGTCCCCCGGGAGAGCGGGCTTTTTTTTTCGTGGGCGGGCGGGGCCGCTTCGGTGGCGCCGATCGGCCCGGGCGCCGTGGCAGGGAAAGCGGGGGTCCGGCACCCCGATCCGCAGGGGAGACCATCGGGCTCGGGCACCGCATCCCGGGATTCCCTGGCACCCTTCGGCAGCCTATGCTGCCTCCCGACTCGGGCGGCGGTCCGGGCGGAGAGCCATGGGATCCGGAGGAGAGGGCGCATGAGGACGCGGGCTGCGGTGGCATTCGAGGCGGGCAAGCCGCTGGAGATCGTCGAGGTTGACCTGGAAGGGCCGAAGGCGGGCGAGGTCCTGGTCGAGATCAAGGCGACCGGCGTCTGCCATACCGACGAGTTCACCCGCTCCGGCGCCGATCCGGAGGGGCTGTTCCCGGCGATCCTGGGCCACGAGGGCGCGGGCGTGGTGCTGGAGGTCGGCGCCGGGGTGACCAGCGTGAAGTCCGGCGATCACGTGATCCCGCTCTACACTCCGGAATGCCGGGAGTGCGACTACTGCCTGAACCCGAAGACCAATCTGTGCCAGGCGATCCGGTCGACCCAGGGCCAGGGCATGATGCCGGACGGCACGTCGCGGTTCTCCTACAAGGGCGCGCCGATCCACCACTACATGGGCACCTCGACCTTCGCCAACCACACCGTGCTGCCGGAGATCGCGGTGGCGAAGATCCACGCCGACGCGCCGTTCGAGAAGGTCTGCTATGTCGGCTGCGGCGTGACCACCGGCATCGGCGCCGTCATCAACACGGCGAAGGTGGAGCCGGGGTCGAACTGCGTGGTGTTCGGCCTGGGCGGCATCGGCCTCAACGTCATCCAGGGGCTGAAGCTGGTCGGCGCCAGCATGATCGTCGGCGTCGACCTGAACGACGACAAGAAAGCCTGGGGCGAGCGGTTCGGCATGACCCACTTCGTCAATCCGAGCGCGGTGTCGGGCGACCTGGTCAGCCACCTGGTTGAGTTGACCAGCGGCGGCGCCGACTACAGCTTCGAGTGCATCGGCAACGTCAAGACGATGCGGATGGCGCTCGAATGCGCGCACAAGGGCTGGGGCGAATCGATCATCATCGGCGTCGCCGGCGCCGGGCAGGAGATCGCCACCCGGCCGTTCCAGCTGGTCACCGGCCGGGTCTGGCGCGGCAGCGCGTTCGGCGGCGCGCGCGGCCGGACCGACGTGCCGAAGATCGTCGACTGGTACATGGGCGGCAAGATCGAGATCGACCCGATGATCACCCACATCCTGCCGCTGGATCGGATCAACGACGCCTTCGCCCTGATGCACGAGGGCAAGTCGATCCGCAGCGTGATCGTCTACGACTGAAGACGATGCCGCATCGGACCGGCACCGCCGGTCGGGAGGAAACATGATCGAGACCCTGGCCGAACACGTCTGCTTCGGCGGCACCCAGGGCGTCTACCGACACTCCAGCGAGGCCACCGGCACGGCGATGGAGGTGGCGGTCTATCTGCCGCCCGCGGTCGCCGACGGGCCATGCCCGGTGCTCTACTACCTCTCCGGGCTGACCTGCACCTGGGAGAACGTGACCACCAAGGCCGGCGCCCAGCGCTACTGCGCCGAGCACGGGCTGATCTTCGTCGCGCCCGACACCTCGCCACGCGGCGAGGGGGTGCCGGACGATCCGGAATACGATTTCGGCCAGGGCGCCGGCTTCTACGTCGACGCCACCCAGGCGCCCTGGGAGCGACAGTTCCGGATGGAAAGCTATGTGGCGGAGGAGCTGCCGCGGCTGGTCGAGGCGCAGTTCCCGGCCCGGCCCGGCCCGGCGGGTGTCACCGGGCATTCCATGGGCGGGCATGGCGCCCTGACCCTGGCGATGCGCCATCCGGACAGGTTCCGATCCGTCTCGGCATTCTCCCCGATCGTCGCCCCGGCGGAAGTGCCGTGGGGGCAGAAGGCCTTCGCCGGCTATCTGGGCGACCGGCCGGACGCCTGGGCGGAGCATGACGCCTGCCGCCTGGCGCGCAGCCGCGGCTGGAGCGGCGACATCCTGGTGGACCAGGGGGAGGCCGACGGCTTCCTGGAGACGCAGCTGAGGCCGGACCTGTTCGAGGCCGCCTGCGGCGAGGCGGGCGTGCCCCTGACCCTGCGTCGCCACGCCGGCTACGACCACAGCTACTGGTTCGTCCAGACCTTCATCGGCGACCACATCAAGTGGCACCGGGAGCGGCTGGGGTAGCGCCGCGCGCCGTTCTGACGGCTCCCGCGCATGACATGACCCGGGGCCTTTGGAGTGCCCGCTCCCCACGAGGGTGGTGAGTTGCCCCTCCGCCCGCCCGCGGCGGGCACCTCGCCGCCTGCGGTGGGGAGAAGGCACTGGTCCCGACTGCCGTTGGGAAGAGGCACCGAAGGAGCGCCGTGCGCCCTACCGCCGGCGCCGCCGACAGGCTACAGTCCCGGCCATGCTCGCTTTTCTCGCCCGACGGACCGTCACGCTGCTGGTCACGGCGCTTGCCGCGTCGCTGGTCGTGTTCGTCGTGCTGGAGGTGCTGCCGGGGGATCCGGCGCTCCTGATGCTGGGGACCGAGGCGCGGGAGGACACGCTGGCGGCGCTGCGGACGCAGATGGGGCTCGATCGGCCGGCGCCCGTGCGCTATCTCGACTGGATCGGCGGCCTGGTCACCGGCAACCTCGGAACCAGCTACACATATGACGTGCCGGTCGAAAAGCTAATCGCCGACCGGATGGCGGTGACCCTGCCGCTGACCTTCCTGGCGCTGGCGATGTCCACCGCGATCGCCATCCCGTTGGGTATGCTGGCGGCGAACCGGCACAACCGGCCGGGCGACTGGGGCGTCATGGCGTTCAGCCAGATCGGCATGGCGATCCCGAACTTCTGGTTCGGCATCCTGCTGATCCTGGTGTTCTCGGTGCAGCTGGGCTGGTTCGATTCCGGCGGCTTTCCCGGCTGGGACGCCGGTCTCGGGCCGGCGCTGAAGGCCCTGCTGCTGCCCGCGCTGGCGCTGGCGCTGGTGGAGGCGGCGATCCTGGCACGCGTGGCGCGGTCGGCGATCCTGGAGACGCTGCGCGAGGACTACGTGCGGACCGCCCGTGCCAAGGGTTTGTCGCGCGCCGCCGTGATGCGCCGGCACGTTCTCAGGAATGCGCTGATCCCGGTCTCGACCATCATCGGGTTGCAGTTCGGCTTCCTGCTCGCCGGGGCGATCGTGGTGGAGAACGTCTTCTACCTGCCCGGCCTCGGGCGGCTGGTGTTCCAGGCGATCGCCCAGCGCGACCTGATCGTGATCATGAACGTGGTGGTGATGCTGGCGGTCCTGGTGGTGGCGATCAATTTCGTGGTCGACGTGCTCTATGCCCTGATCGACCCGCGGCCGCGGGCCCGGGCGGCATGACAGCGGCCGGCGCGCAAGCCCAGGCCGGCAAGCCGGGGGCGAGGACGCCCGGCGGACGGCCGGGCGCCTGGGGCCGGGCGAAGGCGCACAAGGCGTTCCTGCTGGGCGCCGGGCTGACCGGCATCCTGGTCCTGATCGCGTTGGTCGGCCTGGTGTGGACGCCCTACGATCCGACCGCGGTCTCGGTCGCCAACAAGCTTGCCGGGCCGTCCGTCGCCCACCCGCTGGGGACCGACCATTTCGGACGCGACATCCTGTCCATGGTCATGGTCGGGGCGCAGAACTCGATCCTGGTCGGCGTGATCGCGGTGGGACTGGGGCTGGCACTGGGCGTCCCGCTCGGGCTCCTGGCGGCGACGGCATCGGTGCTGGCGGGCCGGCCGCTGCTGGACGAGGCGGTGGGCCGCCTGGTCGACCTGACCTTTGCCTTCCCGGCGATCCTGTCGGCGATCCTGCTGACCGCGCTGCTGGGCCCGGGGGCCGAGATCTCGATCCTGGCGATCGGCATCTTCAACGTCGCCGTCTTCGCCCGGGTGGCGCGCGGCGCGGCGCTTCAGGTCTACGGCCGGGAGTTCGTGCGCGCCGCGCTGGCCCTGGGGCGCAGCCGCACCGACGTCGCCCTGCGCCACGTTCTGCCGAACATGGCGGGCGCGCTGATCGTCCAGGCGACAATCCAGTTCGCCATCGCGATCCTGGCCGAGGCGGCGCTCAGCTATCTCGGCCTCGGCACCCAGCCGCCGAACCCGAGCTGGGGCAAGATGCTGTTCGACGCGCAGACCTTCATGTTCATGGCGCCGGGTCAGGCGATCTTCCCCGGGATCGCCATCGCGCTGGCGGTCCTGGGCCTGAACCTGCTGGGCGACGGACTGCGCGACATTCTGGATCCGCGGCTGAGGGTGATGCGCTTGGGCTAAAATACACATGTCCTCTGTATTTAGTGTAAAATTAGATTGATCCCCGGCGGGAGACGGCCTATGTTTGCCGCATGCTCTTTGCGTGAACCCGCCGAAAGGACAGTGGAAATGCGTGGAATTTCCCTCCGAGGCTATGCGTTCGCCGGCGCGCTGGCCGGTTCGCTGGCTGTCGCCGCCCCGGCCCTGGCGGTGGACGCCGGGCCTCTGGTCGCCCCCGCGTGGCTGGCGGAGAACCTCGAGGCCGAGGACCTTGCGGTCCTGGACATCCGCAACCGGATCGACGGCGGCTCGGCGGAGACGTTCGCCGAGGGGCATATCCCCGGCGCGGTCTATTCGAACTACGCCGAGGCCGGCTGGCGCACGGAAGTCGACGGCGTGCCGGGCAAGCTGCCGCCCGTCGAGGACCTGGAGGCGCTGATCGGCGGCCTGGGCATCGACGACGACGACCACGTTGTGATCGTGCCGGGCGGCGTCAGCTCGACCGATTTCGGCAGCGCGGCGCGGGTCTACTGGACCTTCAAGGTGCTGGGCCATGACGCCGTGTCGATCCTGGAGGGCGGCCACGCCGCCTGGGTCGCCGCCGACCTGCCGCTGGCGACCGGCGAAGCGACCCCGGAGCCGGCGACCTTCACCGCCGAGTTCCGGCCGGAGCTGCTGGCCAGCACCGCCGACGTGGTGGCGGCGATCGACGCCGGCACGCCGCTGGTCGACGCCCGCCCGTTCGATCAGTTCACCGGCGAGGCGAAGTCCGACGTGGTGGCCCGGGCCGGCACCCTGCCCAATGCGGTCAACGTGCCCCATTCGACCTTCGTGGTCGACGAGGGCCGGGACGTGGTCGACGGCGACCGGCTGGCCGAGCTTCTGGCCTCCGTCGGGCTGGAGACCAACGGCCCGCAGATCGCGTTCTGCAACACCGGCCACTGGGCCTCGGTCGGCTGGTTCGCCCTGTCGGAGGTCGCGGGCAACCCGAACGTCGCGATGTACGATGGCTCGATGGTCGAGTGGGCCGCGGACGAGAGCCGTCCGGTCGAGACCGGCGCGATGCTGACCGCCGCCAACTGACCCCGGCGGGGCCGGCTTTCTCCGGCCGGCCTCCCGGGTCGATCGATCCCGCCCCCGCGGCCTTCGCCCTCACGAAGGTGTGCGGGGGCGTGCGTTTCCGACCGGCGTCGGGTCCGCCATACTGCCCCGACGTCAGCCCTGAAAGCTGAGGAGCTGCTGCGGCATGACCTCCCTCGCCGACACCCCCGCCGCCCGGCGCCGCCCGCCCACCGCCCCGATCGACCGGCCGGTCGCCTGGGGCGCCGCGCTGGCGCTGGCGGCCTTCGCCGCCGTGGTGTCCGAGGTGGCGGGGACGAAGCATGCCGCGCTGGTGCTGATCGGCGGGGCGCTGGGGGCGGTACTGTACCACGCCGCCTTTGGCTTCACCGGCGGCTGGCGCCAGCTCATCGTGCACGGCCGCGGCGCGGGGATGCGCGCCCAGTGCCTGACGATCGCGATCGCGGCCGTGCCGTTTGCGGCGATGTTCGCCTGGGGCTCGCCGCTGGGGCACGGCGTCTGGGGCTCGGTGGGGCCGCTTGGCGTCTCGGTCGCCGTCGGCGGCTTCCTGTTCGGCGCCGGGATGCAGCTGGGCGGCGGCTGCGGTTCGGGCACCCTCTTCACCGTCGGCGGCGGCAACATGCGGATGGTGCTGACCCTGGCGTTCTTCATCCTGGGATCGCTGATCGGCACGGCGCACATGCCGTTCTGGCTGTCGCTCCCCCACGCCGGATGGATGACCTGGACCGACGTCACCGGCAGCGCGCTGGGCGGACTCGCTGCGCCGCTCGTCGGCCTGGCGCTGGTGGCGCTGGCGACCGTGTGGTGGGAGCGCCGGCGCCACGGCCGGCTGGTCTCCTCGATCGCGACGGCGGGCGAGGCGCCCGGACAAAGGCTGGTCGACCGGATGCTGCGCGGGCCCTGGCCGCTGGTCTGGGGCGCGGTGCTGCTGGCGGCGCTCAACGCGCTGACCCTGGCGGTCGCCGGGCACCCGTGGGCGATCACCTCCGGCTTCGCCCTTTGGGGCGCCAAGATCGCCTCGACCGTCGGCGTCGACGTGGCGAGCTGGCCCTATTGGCAGAACCGCGCCGGTTCGCTGGAGGCGAGCATCCTCAACCACACCATATCGGTGATGAATTTCGGCCTGATCCTGGGCGCCATGTTGGCGGCCGGGCTGGCCGGCAAGTGGAACCCGAGCCTGAAGATTCCGTTCCGCTCGCTGCTGGCGGCGGCGATCGGCGGGCTGATGATGGGCTACGGCGCGCGGCTCGGCTTCGGCTGCAACATCGGCGCCATGGTCGGTGGCATCGCCTCGGGCTCTCTGCACGGCTGGCTGTGGCTGGCGACGGCGTTCGTCGGCTCGATGCTGACCATCCCGCTCCGTCCGCGGTGGTTCGGACTGGGGAATTGAGGCGGGGCGCGCGGGAGCAGGTCGCGTCGCAGCGGGCAGCGCGCCGTCCGGGACGACCGGCCGGTGCCGGGAGATTCGCCGCTCTCTACGCGGGCGCGACCCGTTGCCATATCTCTGCCAGGGGCATCGGCTCGGCGAGGCCGGGCAGGTCCAGCGCGTGGCCGGTGCCGGTCAGGTGGGCGTAGCGCCAGCCTTCGCCGTCGCGTCGGTAAAGCTCCACCGAGGCCCGGTCGGGTGCCACCAGAAGATAGGCCTGAAGCGACCTGATGGCCTGGTATTCCAGCCATTTGGCGCCGCGATCAACGTCCGCCGTCGAGGGCGAAGCACCTCCGCGATCAGCACCGGCGCGGTGACCAGATCGGCCTGGGGGTCCAGCGGCTCGCAGGTGATGAAGACGTCGGGATAAAGGAACGCCGTCTCGGTCCTGACCTTGACCGACTCCTGGAACACCTCGCAGCCACCGGGCGCCAGCCGGCGCCGCAGGGCGAGCGCGAGATCGGCGACGACCCGGCTGTGGCCGATACGGGCGCCGACCACCATCCGCATGTCGCCGCAGACGTCTTCGTGGCGTTCGGGCTGGGCCCGCTCACAGTCGAGCAGGGCGTCGAGATCCGGGGGCTGGGGCACGGCGACCGTCATCCGCAGACGATAGCAGGGCCGAGAGTCTACCGCGTCGGGTCGGATCGCGCGAGCGTCGCGGCCCTGAGCCCGGATTGCGACCTGCTTTCGGCGTGGATATCGCCACGACGGTGCAACGTCCGTCGGGGTCCTGGATCGGCCCTGCGGGCCGTCCAGGATGACCGGTGCATCTTCGGGATGACCGCCAAGGAGGGCGGGCCGTCCGGAAGGACCGGCGCTACTTCACCACCAGCTCCAGCGGCGCCCTGGTCAGCGGTTCGCAGCCCGTGTCGGTGACCACGACCGTCTGGCCGGAGGTCATCGCAAGGCCGCGGTCGCTGTCGAACAGGATGATGTGGATGAAGAACACCATGTCCGGCTCGGCCACGGTCGGGTTGCCGTGGAAGAACATCGAGCCTTCCGGGAAATCCATCCAGTTCGGCGCATAGGTCGCCCCGAGGGCGTAGCCGCAGGCGTTCATCCGCGCCTTTCGGAAGCCGTGCTCGTCGAGCGCGCGGGCATGGGCATCGAACACGTCGCCGATCGGCCGGCCCGGGATCAGCGCGTGCTTGGCCGCCGCGAGGCTTTCCAGGGCCGCGTCGTGCATCGCCACCTGCTCGCGCGGCGGGCGGCCGATGCGGATGGTGCGCATCAGGGCGGCATGGTAGTGGCGGTAGACGCCCGCGAACTCCAGCGTCAGCTGGTCGTCGGCGTCCAGATGCCGGCGGCCGGTGAAGTACCGGCACATCAGCGCGCCGGGGCCGGAGCCGATGATCGTCTCGTTCGCCGGGTCGTCGCCGCCGCCGCGGAACACCACGCCCTGCATCTCGGCCAGGATGTCGCCTTCGTAGGTGCCGGGCGCGGCCAGCGCGACCGCGGCGTCGTAGGACCGGTCGGCCAGCTGCGCGGCCATCCGGACATAGTCGAGTTCCGCCGGGCTTTTCACCAGGCGCAGGCGGCTGACCAGGTCGGAGGCGTCCTCGGTGGCGCACCAGCCGTCGAGTCCCTCCTTCAGGCGAAAGCCCTCGCGGGCGGTCAGGCCGTAGGCATGCCATTCGACGCCGATCCGGCCGCCGCGCGCGCCGTGCTCCTCCAGGATCGGCTTGAGGTCGTCGACGGGCTGGACGCCCTCGCGGTCGACCCAGACCCGGACGTCCTCCACCACCGAGGTGAACCGCGCCTGGCGCAGGTCGGGCGCCCGGGTCAGCAGGGTCATCCGCCCATCGGCGGCGAGGTACAGGCACTGGAAATAGACATAGCCGAAGGTGTCGAAGCCGGTCAGCCAGTAGAGGCTCTCCTGCTTGAACACCAGGAGGCCGTCCAGCCCCCGGGCCTGCATCCCGGCACAGGCGCGGGCGCGACGGCCGGCCAGTTCGTCTTCGGAGAAGTGGATCGGCATGACGGCTCAGCAGGTTTCGGCGGCGGGGTGTTCGAGCACGGTGGCGACGGCGTCGAACGGTTTCTTGGCGATGTCCGGCACGCGGGCATCCGGCGCCGGCCGGCCCGCGACCACGATCATCGCGGCCCGCTCGTTGGCCGGGCGGCCCAGCAGTTCGCGCAGGAAGCCCATCGGGCTCGGCGTGTGGGTCAGCGTCGCCAGCCCGGCCTGATGCAGCGCGGCCAGGAGGAAGCCGCAGGCGATGCCGACGCTTTCCTGCACATAGTAGTGCTTGACCCTTTCCCCGCCGGACCCGACGCCGGAATTCAACTGGAACACCACGATCAGCCAGGGCGCGGTCTCCAGGAACGGCTTGTCGGCGTCGGTGCCCAGCGGCGCCAGCGCGGCCAGCCAGTCGTCCGGCGCCCGGCCGCCGTAGAACGCCCGCTCTTCCGCCTCCGCCGCCTCGCGGATCCGCCGCTTGAGGGCCGGATCGCCGACCGCGACGAAGTGCCAGGGCTGCATGTTGGCGCCCGACGGCGCGCCGGCGGCGGTGGCGATCGCCGCCTCGATCACCGCGCGCGGCACCGGGTCGGAGGCGAAGTCGCGCACCGTGCGGCGGGTCGCCATCGACGCGCGGAACGCCTCGGCCCGGGCCTGGCGCTCCGCATCGGCCAGGTCGGGATAGCCGGTCAGCGGACGGAAGCCGCCTTCGGAGCGGGTGTCGTCGGCGGCATCCGTCATGAAACGTGCTTCTCCTCGCCGCCCAGCACGTCGCGATAGGTCCCCGCGTCCTCCTCGGAAAAGCAGCAGAAGATCACCCGTCCGATCGACGGCGCATCGGCCAGGGCCCCGGTCACCGTGTCGACGGCGATGCGCGCCGCGCGGTCCTTCGGAAAGCGGTAGACGCCGGTGGAGATGGAGGGAAAGGCGATCGTCTCCAACCGCTTGCCTGCGGCGAGCCCGATCGCCGTGCGGTAGCAGCCGGCAAGCTTCTCGTCCTCCCCGCCGTCCCCGCCGTGCCAGACAGGTCCGACGCAGTGAATCACCCGGCCCGCCGGCAGGTCATGGCCGCCGGTCATCTTGCAACTGCCGGTCGGGCAGCCGTCCAGCATCCGGCATTCCTCCTTGAGCCCGGGCCCGGCGGCGCGGTGGATCGCGCCGTCGACGCCGCCGCCGCCCATCAGGCTCTCGTTGGCGGCGTTGACGATCGCGTCGACCTCGAGCTTCGTGATGTCGCCGACACGGACCTCCAGGACCGCACCCATGATCGTCCTCCCCCTCGGCACGACGGCACCGGCCGGCCGGCGCTCCCGCCGGCCGGCCGGGGCCGCTCCGGCTCAACCGCGCTCGCGTGCGATGCCGTCCTCGATCATCTTCTCGGCTTCCTCCGGCCCACCCCACCTCAGGATGCGCGACCACTTACCCTTCTCCAGATCCTTGTAGTGGGTGAAGAAGTGGGCGATCTGCTCCAGCAGGATCTCGGGCAGGTCCTGGTACGTGTCAACATCGGTGAAATACGGGTGCAGCTTGTCGACCGGCACGGCGAGGATCTTCTCGTCGTCGCCCTGCTCGTCCTCCATCACCAGCACGCCGACCGGCCGGACGCGGACCACGACGCCCGGCATCACCGGCACTCGGCCGACCACCAGCACGTCGACCGGATCGCCGTCGCCCGACAGCGTATGCGGGATGAAGCCGTAGTTGCCGGGATAGAACATCGCCGTGTGGAGGAACCGATCGACGAACATCGCGCCGGACTCCTTGTCCAGCTCGTACTTGACCGGCTCGCCGCCCAGCGAGTTCTCGATGATCACGTTCACGTCGCGCGGCGGATCGAACCCGACCGGAATTCTCGACAGTTCCATTCTGGGACACTCCGTGTCCGACGGTTTCGGGGGAGACTTGGAAACGGCGGCGCAGCATAGGCGAGCGGCCCGGCCGCGCCAATGGCCGCGCCAGGGAAAACTCCGAAGGTCCGTCGGCGGTCAGACGCTAGGACACGACCGCCGCCGAACGCCCTTGCACGCCGCAGCCCTCCGACCCCGCCGTTCCCAGCGGTCGGACTCAGGCGCCGCTGGCGCGGTCCCGGAGGTGGCGCAGGACCGCCTGGCGATCCTCGTCCGTGCCGCGGGTCACCAGTTCGAGGGGCGGCTGGCCATCGAACGGCGGGTCCGGGTTGGGCCGCTCCAGCCAGCCATGGGCCGCATCGGGATCGGGATAGATTGCGCGCAGGGCCTTCAGGAGGTCGAGTGCCACCGAGAGCCGGCCGAGCAGGTCGGCCGACATCGCCCGCGATTCGTTGCGCCGCCATTTATGGTAGGCACCGATGGAAATCCCGCCGAGCAGGCGCTGGCGCTCCTGGACCCGCAGCCCCAGCCGCTGCGATTCATTCTGGAAGGCGCGGAAACGCGAAACACTCAGCTGCGTCGGATCACTGCCGGTTTCCGAGCCGACCCCGACCGTCGGCTTGTTGGAATCGGGCCGATCACGCATTCCTGTATACTCCCCCGCATCAAGGCTCAATCATTTGGAGAATACATCGGTAGATGAACGTCGCAAGTACAACCGACATGGATCGGTAGTCGGAACGTCAAACAGCCGATATCCTCCATTCGAACCACGGTTCCCCGCGTCGGCGTCGTCGGCCGGAGGCACCGTGCCGGACCGTCTTCCCGGGAGGAGTCGTCGACCGTGATCCGTGCCCTGATCCGCCGCCTCGCCGGCCGAAACCGCCCTGCCCTGCTCGCCGGCGCCCTGGCGGTCGCGGCGGCGGCGCCGACCGCCCTGGCCCAGCCGACGATCGTCGACGAGCCCTCGCCGGAGAGGGTGGTGGAGACCCAGTCGGTGCCGGCGGTGCACGGCCTGGCGATGCACGGCGACCTCAAATACCCACCCGGGTTCGAGTCGCTGGACTACGCCAATCCCGATGCGCCGGAGGGCGGCACGCTCACCCAAGCGGTCACAGGCTCGTTCGATTCGCTCAATCCATTCATCGTCAAGGGCCGGACCGCGGCGCTGGTGCGCGACTACCACTTCGCCAGCTTGATGCAGCGGGTCTGGGACGAGCCGTTCAGCCTTTATGGCTATGTCGCCGAGTCCGTCCGGCTGCCCGAGGACCGGTCCTGGCTGGCGATCGAGATCGACCCCGACGCCCGGTTCCACAACGGCACGCCGATCACGCCGGACGACGTGATCTTCACCGTCGAGGTGCTGATCGAACAGGGGCTGCCCGGCTTCCGCCGCAACTACGGGCGGATCGAGACCATCACCCGGATCGGGGAGCGCGGCTTGCGCTTCGATTTCAATGAGGAGGCCGATCGGGAGACGCCGCTGATCGTTGCGATGATGCCGGTCGTCTCGCAAGCCTATTATTCCGAGCATCCGATCGAGGACACCTCGCTGGACGTGCCTCTGGGCGCGGGGCCCTATCGAATCTCGGAGGTCGATCCCGGCCGGCGCATCGCCTACGAGCGGGTCGAAGACTGGTGGGGAGCGGACCTGCCGGTGATGCAGGGCCAGTACAATTTCGACCGCGTGGTGTTCGACTACTACCGCGACCAGTCGGTGGCGCTGGAGGCGTTCAAGTCGGGGGCCTACACGCTCCGGCGGGAATTCTCGGCCGACACCTGGGCGACCGGCTACGACTTTCCGGCCGCCGAGTCGGGCGAGGTGACGCTGGCAACGCTGCCGCACGACCGGCCATCGGGCATGCGCGCCTTCGTCTTCAACACCCGGCGCGACCTGTTCGCCGACCGCCGGGTGCGCGAGGCGCTGATCCACGCCTTCGACTTCGACTGGGTGAACCGCAACCTGCTCTATGGGCAGTACGAGCGGATCGACAGCATCTTCGCCAACTCCGACCTGGCGCCGGCCGGCCGGCCCGAGGGGCTGGAGCTGGAACTGCTGGAGGCGCAGCGCGACAGGGTCCGGCCGGAGGTGTTCGACGAGCCCTACCAACCGCCCTCGACCGAGGGGGGATCGGTGCGGGCCAACCTCGCCGCGGCCCGCAACCTGCTGGCGGAGGCGGGATGGTCGGTCGAGAACGGCGCCCTGACCCGCGAGGGCCGGCCATTCGCCTTCGAGGTTCTGCTTCGCGACGCGAACGAGGAGAAGGTGGCGCTGGCCTGGGCCGACAACCTGCGCCGCCTCGGCATCCAGGTCGACGTGCGGACGGTCGATTCGGCGCAGTACCAGGGTCGGATCGACACCTTCGACTTCGACGTGATCCTGTGGCGCTGGATCGTCACCCTGTCGCCGGGCACGGAGCAGAACCTCTATTGGGGCAGCGATTCCGCGACGACAGAGGGCAGCCGCAACTATGCGGGCATTCAGGACCCCGCCGTCGATGCGCTGATCGCGCGGGTGGCCGATGCCCGCACGCGGGACGAGCTGATCGCCGCGACCCGCGCGCTCGACCGGGTGGTCATGAGCGGCCGCTATTTCGTTCCGCTCTACTACCTGGACGAGGACTATTGGGCCTGGTGGGGAGACCTCGCCTTCGTCGACGTCGATCCGGTCTACGGCTACGTCCTCGAGAGCTGGTGGATGGAGTAGGTCGGGTCGGCCAACGGGAGACCGGACAGGTGCCGTAGGTCGGGTTGACCGAAGGGAAACCCGACGCTCAGCCCCTCCGCATGCACAAGGGGATACGCCCGCCGTCGGGTTTCGCTGACGCTCAACCCGACCTCCGTGTCTTCGGCTACGTCCTCGAGAGCTGGTGGATGGAGCCATCGGGCCTTGCCGGCGCGGGGAGCGGACCTGCGTTCGCTCCCCGCGCCGGAAGCACTCATACGATATCGCGTTTCAACGATTTCCCCAGAACCTCGCTTCCAAGCAATCAGCGGGAAATCCGCCGCCGCCAGTCTCGCCCTCGCACCCGGGACGGGCGGCCGGCGGCGCCGGTGCTCCATTCTCCCCGGCCGGCCGGCCGCCCATCCTCTCAGATCCCGAGATCCATGGGAGACAGTGATGATTGACCAGGCCCGCCTCGACCGGTTCGGCCAGCAGATGGTCGGCGACCTCGCCGCCGCCTATGCCGGCGCGATGACCAGCATCGGCCACAAGCTCGGCCTCTGGCGCGCGCTCGCCGGCGCCGGCCCGATCACGCCCGCCGCGCTGGCCGAAAGGACCGGCTGCGCCGAACGCTATGTCCGCGAATGGCTGAGCTGCCAGGCCGCCGGCGGCTATGTCGACTACGACGCCGCGAAAGGCACCTTCACTCTTCCGGACGAGCATGCCGCATTCCTGGCCGACCCCGACAGCCCGGCCTTCGTCGCGCCGGCCTACGACGTGGTGTCGGCCGTCTGGCACGGCGAGGAGAAGGTGACCGAGGCCTTCCGCACCGGCCGGGGCATCGGCTGGCACGAGCACCACCACAGCCTGTTCCACGGCACCGAGGCCTTCTTCCGGACCGGCTACCGCGCCTTCCTGACCAGCGAATGGATCCCGGCGCTGACCGGCATCGCCGAGCGCTTCGCCGAGCGCGGCGGCCGGATCGCGGATGTCGGCTGCGGCCACGGCGCGTCGTCGATCCTGATGGCACAGGCCTGGCCCCAGGTGCGGGTCGACGGCTTCGACTACCATGGCGGGTCGATCGACACCGCACGCCAGCGGGCGGCCGACGCCGCTGTCGCCGACCGGGTGGCCTTCGCCCGGGCGACCGCCAAGGACTACCCGGGAACCGGCTACGACCTGATCTGCTTCATGGACTGCCTGCACGACATGGGCGACCCGCTGGGCGCCGCCCGGCACGCGCGCCAGGCGCTGGCCGAGGACGGCTCCGTCCTGCTGGTCGAGCCGTGGGCCGGGGACCGGCTCGAGGACAACCTGAACCCGGTCGGCCGGCTCTACTATGCCGCGTCGACGGCGCTGTGCACCCCCAACAGCCTGAGCCAGGAGGTCGGCACCGCACTGGGGGCCCAGGCCGGCGAGGCGCGCCTGACGGCGATCCTGTCCGAGGCCGGCTTCGGCACTATCCGCCGGGCGGCGCAGACACCGTTCAACCTGATCCTGGAGGCCCGGGCATGACCGGCGCCGCCGCGCTCGACGCCGCATCGGCGGAGGGGGCGGCGGCGATCGCCGCCCTCCCCGACCTGCCGCCCGCGGATGCCGGCACCGTGCTGCGCGACGGGACAGCCATCGCCTATGCCGCCTGGGGCGCCGGAGACCGCACCCTCCTCCTCCTGCCGGCGTGGCAGGTCGTCGACAGCACGATCTGGGCGGCGCAGATCCGCCGCTTTGCTCCGGTCGCCCGCGTCGTGACGTTCGACGCCCGCGGCAGCGGGAGGTCGGGCCGCCCGACGGCCGCCGGGGCCTATGCGCCGGCGGAGACGATCGCCGACGCGCTCGCCGTGCTCGACCGCCTGGGCGTCCGGGAAGCCGACATCGCCGGCGTCAGCTTCGGCGGCCATTGCGCCGCCCTGATGGCCGCCCGGCACCCGGATCGGGTTCGGCGCGCGGTGCTGATGGCACCGACCGCGCCCTTCGGGCCCCACAATCAAGCGATGACGCCGGCCGGCTTCCGCGCCGAACGCACGGCCTGGGAGGGCTGGGACACCTTCAACGCCGCGTGCTGGCGCGCGGACCTGCCCCGCTTCGTGCGGTTCTTCGCCGAGCAGTGCTTTCCCGAGCCCGGCTCCGACGACCTGATCGCAGCCACCATCGCGGCAGGGGCGCGGCTGGATCCGGAGATCCTGATCCGCACCGTCGCCGACCGCGCGGCCGAGCCGGGACAGGGGGAGGAGGCCTACCGGGCGGTCGGCCGTCCGGTCCTCGTCATCCAGGGCGACGCCGACCGGATCAACCCGCCGGCGAAGGCGCGCCTGGTCGCCGACCTGACCGGCGGCCGGCTGGTTTCGATCCAGGGCGCCGGCCATGGCCTGCCGCTGCGTCACCCGGACGCGGTCGATCGGGAACTGGCGGACTTCCTGGGGCTCGCCCTTCCGGCACCCTAGGGCCTTGGGCCGCAACCGGTCGTCAGGTCGCGGCGTCGCCCCTGTCCGACCCATGAGAGACTCCGATCGTGGGTCGGACGGCGGCGTGCCAATCAGGCGGCGCGCCAGTCAGGCGGCGACGGTCTTTTCCCTATAGGCGCACAGGTCGCGCACCGGGCAGACCGGGCAGTCGGGCTTGCGGGCCTTGCAGACATAGCGGCCGTGCAGGATCAGCCAATGGTGCGCATGCAGCCGCCAGTGCCGCGGGACGTAGCGCATCAGCTTGCGCTCGACCTCCTCCGGCGTCTTGCCCCGGGCAAGGCCGGTCCGGTTGCCGACGCGGAAGATGTGCGTGTCGACCGCGATGGTCGGCTGGCCGAACGCGACGTTCAGCACCACGTTGGCGGTCTTGCGCCCCACGCCGGGCATGCGCTCCAGCGCGGCGCGATCCTGCGGCACCTCGCTGCCATGCTCGTCGACCAGCATGCGCGACAGGGCGATCACGTTCTTGGCCTTGGAATTGAAGAGGCCGATGGTCTTGATGTGCTCCTTCAGCCCGTCCTCGCCGAGCGCCAGCATCTTCTCCGGGGTGTCCGCCACCTCGAACAGGCGCTTCGTCGCTCGGTTGACCCCGACATCGGTCGCCTGCGCCGACAGGACCACGGCGACCAGCAGGGTGAACGGGTTGCGGTAGTCGAGCTCGCTCTTCGGGGCCGGGTTGGCCTCGGCCAGGCGGCGGAAGAATTCTTCGATGTCGGCAGGCTTCATCGGCGGAGGGTTCGGCGCGGGCGGAGGGGCAGCCTCTGCTTTAGGACGGCCACGCCCCGGCCGCAAGACCGCACGCCCTCGCGAACCGGCCCGCGGCGGCTCGGGCACGGCCCCCCTTTACCGGGCCGGCGAGGCGGCTACATTCAAGCGTGATGGACCAGCCACCCGCCCCTGCCGATCCCCGGCCTGACGCCGCGGCCGTCGCCCCCTGCGCCCCGTGCGCGCCGGAAGGCCGCCGGATCGGCGACGGCGAGGGCGTGCGGGTGCTGTTCGACGCCGTGCTCTACCCGCACCGGAGCCTGGGCCGGACCGGATTCTGGCTGATCCTCGCGATCGTCGCGGCGGTCGGTATTACCATCGGCGGATTCTTCGTGCTTCAGGGTGCCTGGCCGATCTTCGGCTTCTACGGCCTCGACCTGCTCCTGGTCTGGTGGGCCCTGCGGTCCAGCTACCGCGCCGGCCGGCGCTACGAGAAGGTGAGACTGACCGATCGCGAACTGGTGATCGAGCGGGTCGACCCGCGCGGGCGGCGCGAGGTGCTGTCGCTCCAGCCGCACTGGCTCGACGTCGCCATGGACGACCCGCCGGAGCACGAAAGCCAGGTGACGCTGTCGAGCCATGGGCGCTCGGTGGTCGTCGGCTCCTTCCTGTCGCCGCCGGAACGGCTGGACTTTGCCCGAGCACTCAGAAGGGCGCTGGAGCGCCTGCGCGAACCGCCGCACCTGGCCGACGCGCCAGCCTGAGGCGCCGCCGACCGGTCTCCCGGCCGGCGCAAGAACCGGGTTGGCCCGGTATCGGGCCGCAGCGCATAGTCGGCCCATGACCACGCACAGCCACCCCGCCCCCGCGCCGGGAATCGGCGCCGACGCGCGAGCCTCGGCGCCGCCGAACCCGGCCGACCCCCTCGACGCCCGGCCCCTGCTCGATTCGCCCGACGCGACGGCGATGGCGCGGGCGATCGACTGGATGGTCGGCCATTACGCCGACCAGCCGAGCCTGGAGGACGCCGCCGCCGCGGCAGGCCTCAGCCCGTTCCACTTCCAGCGGCTGTTCAAGCGCTGGGTCGGGATCAGCCCCAAGCGGTTCTGCCAGTACCTCACCCTGGGCCACGCCAAGCGACTGCTGATCGAGGACGCCAGCCTGCTCGACGCGGCGCTCGACGCCGGGCTGTCGGGGCCGAGCCGGCTGCACGACCTGTTCGTGGCCTGCGAGGCGATGACGCCCGGCGAATACAAGGCGCGCGGCCGCGACCTGGAGGTGCGCTGGGGCTTTCACCAAGGCCCCGTCGGCAAGGCCTTGATGGCGACCACGCCGCGGGGCTTGTGCTGGCTCGGCTTCGTCGTCGGCGGCGACGAAGACGCGGCGGTGCAGGTGTTCGAGGAGGAATGGGCCGAGGCCCGGCTGGTCCACGATCCCTCGGCCACCGCCGAGGCCGCGGCGCGGGCGTTCGGCGAGGCACAGGCGTCGCCCGACCAGCCGCTGAAGCTGCTGCTGCGCGGGACCAATTTCCAGGTCAAGGTGTGGGAGGCTCTGCTGCGCATCCCCCCGGGCCGGCTGACCACCTACGGTACGCTCGCCGGAGCGATCGGCAGCCCGAAGGCCAGCCGCGCCGTCGGCAGCGCGGTCGGCGCCAACAACATCAGCCTGATCATCCCCTGCCACCGGGTGATCCTGGGCTCCGGCGTGATCCACAACTACCGCTGGGCACCGGAGCGCAAGCGCGCCCTGATCGCCTGGGAATCGGCGCGCGCGGCCGGGGAGGACGACGCCGCGGCCTGAAACGCGGGAGGTGCCCGCCCGCGCGGGCATCACTGTTCCTCTGTCGAGGCGCCCTACAGCCCCAGCACGTCCGTCATTCCGTAGAGGCCGGGATGCTTGCCATAGGCCCACCGCGCCGCCCGCACCGCCCCGCGGGCGAACAGACTGCGGTCGGCGGCCTTGTGCGTCAGCTCCAGCCGCTCTCCGGGTCCGGCGAAGATCGCCGTGTGCTCCCCCACCACGTCGCCGCCGCGCAGGGTGGCGAAGCCGATCGCGCCGTCGGCGCGCGCGCCGGTCTGACCCTCTCGGCTCAGCACCGCGACGGCGTCGAACTCGACGTTCCGCCCTTCGGCGATCGCGCGGCCCAGGCCCAGCGCCGTGCCCGAGGGGGCGTCGACCTTGTGGCGGTGATGCATCTCCACGATCTCGGCATCGTAGTCTGGGCCGAGCACCGCCGCCGCCTTCGCCGCCAGGGCGAACAGCAGGTTGACGCCGAGCGAGAAGTTCGGCGCCTGGACGATCGGCGTGTGGCGAGCGGCCTTCACGATCGCCTGCTGCTGATCGCCCTCCAGCCCGGTCGTGCCGATCACGTGCACCGTCTTGCCCTGCGCCGCCAGCGCGGCGAAGCGCACGGTCGCCACCGGCGCGGTGAAGTCGAGCACCGCATCCGCGTCGGCGAACAAGGGCACCGGATCGTCCTGGATCGGCACGCCACAGGGCCGGCCGCGGGCCAGGAGGCCCGCGTCGTGACCGTGGGCCGGGCTCTCCGGCACGTCGATCGCGCCGACCAGCTCAACGCCCTCGGTGCCGAGCACCTCGCGCACCAGCATCTGCCCCATGCGCCCACCGGCGCCGACGATCCCGATCCGCATGGCTCCCGCCTCTCCCGTCCAGTCGCGACGGCGCGGGGATAGCACGGATCGTCCGGAGGGTGTAGCCCGGCCGCGCGGCCCGCCGGCCGGTGCTACGGCACCAGCACGTTCAACGCCCGCTCCGCCAGGGCGATGCGGATCGGAACGCTGCCGCAGGCCTCCCCGTCGGCCTGCACCGGCTCGCCCGCCGCGCCGGCGATCTCCACGCGCTCCGCCGACACCACCGCATAGTCGTGGCGGCGCGCCAGCCGGCCGATCCCCATCCAGACGAGATAGGCCAGCGTCGAGAACCGGTCGCCGCGGTCGAACAGGCAGACATGCAGCCGCGCGTCGTCCAGGCTCGCCTTCGGCGCCACGACGTACCGCCCGCCGTAGAACCGTCCCCGGCTGACGACGACGGAAGCCGCCGCCACCGGCGGCGCGCCATCGATCGCGACGGCGAGCGGCGCGATGCCGCCGATCCAGAGCTGGCGGGCGGTCGCCACGACGAAGGCACCCTTGCCCAGGAGGCGTTTGAGCCGGGGCCCTACCGCCCGGACCACCCGGCCGTCGAACCCGGCGCCGCACATCATCATGTAGTACCGGCCTTCGCACTGCCCCGGCACGATCGCCCGGTTCCGGCCGCGCGCGACGACCGCCGCGGCCTGCTCCGGCATGACCGGGATGCCCAGCTCGTAGGCCAGCACGTTGGCCGTTCCCAATGGCAGGATTCCCAGCGCCGGCTGCACCGTGCCGGTCCGGCGCATGAGACCGTTGACCACTTCGTTGATCGTCCCGTCGCCGCCCGCCGCGACCACGGCCGAGACGGTCTCCGGCACCTCTTCGGCAAGCCGGACGGCGTCGCCCGGCCCGGTGGTCTCGGTCACCTCGACGGTCAGGCCCGCCGCCTCCAGCACCCGCACCGCCCGCCATAGGCGCCGGCGCCGGCCCATCCCCGCGTTCGGGTTATGGATGATTCGAACGGTCCGGCCGACCAGCGATGGGGGTTCGGCCTGCGATGAACGCTGCATCTGGTCATTGTCGGCCAATGTGTGAAAACCCCGTTACCGTTGAGTGACGCCTGCCGATCGGTATGATGACCGTTCCAAGAAATTTGCCGCCCGACGCCGCTCCGGCGCCTTCGAGCATTGTCGCACAAATTGTCGGGCGATATACCGCGTCAAGTCCAACCCGGTAACGACAGCACGGGGCAGGTCGACCATGGACGGCGTCAGTCGCTATCGCACCATCTGGATCTCCGACGTTCACCTGGGCACCAAGGCCTGCAAGGCGGAGCTCCTGCTGGACTTCCTGAAGAAGACCGACTGCGACACGCTCTACCTGGTCGGCGACATCGTCGATGGCTGGCGGCTCAAGCGCAGCTGGTACTGGCCGCAGGCCCACAACGATGTCGTCCAGAAGCTGCTGCGCAAGGCGCGCAAGGGCACCAAGGTGATCTACCTGCCGGGCAACCATGACGAATTCGCCCGCCAGTTCCAGGAGCAGCAATTCGGCGGCATCGACATCGTCGACGAGGCGATCCACACCACCGCCGACGGCCGGCGGCTGCTGGTGATCCACGGCGACCAGTTCGACGTGGTGGTGAAGTATGCGAAGTGGCTCGCCCATATCGGCGACAAGGCCTACGTCCTGCTGCTCGCCGCCAACCACTGGCTGAACATCGGCCGGCGCCGGATGGGGTTCAGCTACTGGTCGCTGTCGGCCTACATGAAGCAGCGGGCCAAGCGTGCGGTCGAATATATCGGCCGGTTCCAGCACGCGCTGTCGGAGGAGGCGCGCCGCCGCGACCTCGACGGCGTCGTCTGCGGGCACATCCACACCGCCGAGTTCAAGGACATGGACGGGCTGGTCTACTGCAACGACGGCGACTGGGTCGAAAGCTGCACCGCCCTGGTCGAGCATGAGTCGGGCGAGCTGGAGATCCTCTGGTGGGCGGAGGAGGCGCGGCGAACCGCGGTCGTCCCGATCCGCCGCCCCGCCGCCGCCTGACGCCTTCTGCGCCGGGCCATCCCTTCGCTTCCGACAGGCCCTGGAGGGCCGAGGTTCCCTTGCGCATCCTGATCGTTTCCGACGCGTGGTACCCGCAGGTCAACGGCGTCGTCCGCGCGCTCGACACCACCGCGCGCCATGCCCGCCTGCTGGGGCACGAAGTGGAGGTGATCGGCGCCGACCGGTTCAGGAGCTTCCCGCTGCCCAGCTATCCGGAAATCCGGGTCGCCGTGCGGCCGGGGCCGAAGATCGCCCGGATGATCGACGACTTCGACCCGGACGCGCTGCACATCGCGACCGAGGGGCCGCTCGGTTGGGCGGCCCGCGCCCATGCGATGCGCACCGGCCGGCCGTTCACCAGCTCGTTCCATACCCAGTTCCCGGAATATGTCTGGCTGCGCACGCGCATCCCGCTGAAATGGACCTACGGCGTGATCCGCCGGTTCCACGGCGCGGCGACCCGGGTGATGGTGACCACCGACACGCTGCGCCGCGCCCTGGCGGGCCACGGTGTCGAGCACACGGTGATCTGGCCGCGCGGCGTCGACACCGACCTGTTTCGCCCCTGGCCGCAGGATGCCGCCGGGCTCGACCTGCCCCGGCCGATCCTCGCCTATGTCGGTCGGGTGGCGGTGGAGAAGAACCTGGACGCCTTCCTGTCACTGAAGACGCCCGGCACCAAGCTGGTGGTGGGCGACGGCCCCTCGCGCGCCGTCCTGCAGCGGCGCTACCCCGACGCCGTCTTCGTCGGCGCCAAGCAGGGGGAGGAACTGGCAAAGCACTATGCGGCGGCGGACTGCTTCGTCTTCCCGTCGAAGACCGACACGTTCGGCATGGTGATGCTGGAATCGCTCGCCTGCGGCGTCCCGGTGGCGGCCTTCCCGGTCCAGGGCCCGAACGAGGCGGTGGGCGGCACCGGCGTCGGCGTGCTGGACGACGACCTGGCCAGGGCGATCGAACAGGCGCTGACCATCCCGCGCGACAAGTGTCGCGCCTATGCCGAGACCCTGTCCTGGACCCGGGCGACCGAGGTCTTCGTCCACCACCTGCAGCCCGCCGCCGAGCCGACGTCCGGCGCGGCACCCGGGCCCGCCGTCGAGGCGGTGGCGGAGTAGGTCACGTCGGAGCGCAGCGGCGGCGCGACACCCTGTCCCCGGCCCGTCGTGCATTCGACGCCCGCTACGCGCTCTTCCGCACCACCGCCAGGACGCCGTCGCCGTAGCGCTCCAGCTTGGTCGCGCCCACCCCCGGCAGCCGGCCCAGCGCGCCCAGCGACCCGGGCCGGGCCTCGGCGATGGCGGAGAGGGTCGCGTCGTGGAAGATGACGTAGGGCGGCACGCCCTGGCCGGCCGCGGTCTCCTTGCGCCAGGTCTTGAGCGCCTGGAACAGCGCCTCCGCCGCCGGGTCGGCCAGCGCCGTGCGCGGCTGGCCCTTCGCCCGCTTCGCCCCGCCCTTGGCGCGCGGGTCGCGGCGCAGGGTCAGCCGGATCTCGCCGCGCAGCACCGGGCGCACCTTGTCCGTCAGTTGCAGGGTGCCGTGCCCCTCGGCGTCGAGCGCGATCAGCCCGTGGGCGATCAGCTGGCGCGCGATCGAGCGCCAGTCCTCCCGCCCCATGTCGCGGCCGACACCCCAGACCGACAGCCGGTCGTGCTGCTGCCGTTCGGTCTTGTCGGTGGCGGTGCCGGTCAGCACGTCGATCACGTGCCCGGCACCCCAGCGCTGGCCGGTGCGGTAGATCGCCGACAGGAGCTTCTGCGCCGCCTCAGTCCCGTCGAAGCCCTCGACCGGTTCCAGGCAGGTGTCGCAGTTGCCGCAGGGCCGCTCCAGCGTCTCGCCGAAATACTCCAGCAGCACCTGCCGACGGCAGCGCACCGTCTCGCAGTAGCCCAGCAGCGCCTCCAGCTTCTGCCGCTCGATCCGCTTCTGCTGGTCGGGCGCGCCGCCGGCGTCGATCAGCTGGACCAGCCGGGTCGCGTCCTGCAGGCCGTAGATCATCCAGACCTCCGACGGCAGCCCGTCGCGGCCGGCGCGGCCGGTTTCCTGGTAATAGGCCTCCAGGCTCTTCGGCGGGTCGAGATGGGCGACGAAGCGCACGTCGGGCTTGTCGATGCCCATGCCGAAGGCGATGGTCGCCGCCATCACCACGCCGTCGTCCTGCAGGAACCGGCGCTGGTTCTCCGCCCGCACCTCGGGGGCCAGCCCGGCGTGATAGGGCAGCGCGTCGAACCCTTTGTCGCGCAGGCCGGCGGCCGTGTCCTCGCAGCGTTGGCGGGTGAAGCAGTAGACGATGCCGGACGCCGCGCCGGGACCGCCCTGCTCGGCGAGGAACCGCTCCAGCTGGCGCATCGGGTCGCGCTTCAGCTCCACGCGGTAACGAATGTTCGGCCGGTCGAACCCGGCGACGAACACCCGACCGCCCTCCAGCGCCAGCCGCTCGACGATGTCGCGCCGGGTCGGGCCGTCGGCGGTGGCGGTCAGTGCGATCCGCGGCACCCCCGGGAACCGCTCCGCCAGCACCGAGAGCTGGCGATAGTCGGGGCGGAAGTCGTGGCCCCACTGGCTGACGCAATGTGCCTCGTCGATCGCGAACAGCGCCAGGTCGCAGCGCTGCAGCCGATCGAGGAAGCCATTGGCCAGCAGCCGCTCCGGCGCGACGTAGACGAGATCGAGTTCGCCGTCGCGCATCCGGCGCTCGACCTCCTGCTGCTCGGAGAACGGGAGCGAGGAATTCAGCGCCGCGGCCCGGACGCCCAACTGGGTCAGCGCCGCCACCTGGTCGGCCATCAGCGCGATCAGCGGGCTGATCACCACGCCCACCCCCGGGCGGACCAGGGCCGGGATCTGATAGCACAGCGACTTGCCGCCGCCGGTCGGCATCAGGACCAGCCCGTCGCCGCCGCCGATCACATGGTGGACGATCGCCGCCTGCTCGCCGCGGAAGGCGTCGTAGCCGAACACCTCGCACAGCACCGCCAGCGGGTCGGCCGGCCGCGACGCCGGGGACTCGGGAACAAGGGGTTGGGGTTCCATGGCCTCGGTTTATACAAGATCGGTCCCGGCGGGGCGAGGGCCGATCGCCCCACCGCCCGGCCGGGGGCGACGCCGCGGGCGCGATGCTTGCACGGCCGCGCGCTTGCCCCGACATGCCGCCTGTGCTTGTCTCCGGGCGCCCGCCCGATGGCCGAACGGCCGACGGCGCCCGGCTCCGAACAGACGACCCGAACGCCCAGAGATTCGAACGCCCCGAAAGGACGTGTCATGCCCCGCTTTGCCCGACGCCTCGCCGGCACCGCCTCTCCGCTCGCGCTCGCCGCCGCGCTCGCGCTCGGGCTGGCCGCCGCGCCGCTGCCCGCCGTCGCCCAGGACGATGCCGCCGACGCCGAAGACCGCATCGTCGCCACCGTCAACGGCGAGCCGATCTACGAATCCGAGGTCGACCGCGCCATCACCCAGCTGCCTCAGCAGGTTCGCCAGATGCCGCGCGAAGCGCTGATTCCGGCTCTCGCCAACCAGCTCGCCGTGGGCAAGCTGATCGCCGAACGCGGCTACGAGGCGGGCCTCGCCGAGGACGCAGAGGTCCAGGAGCGGGTCGCGGAGGCCGAGGAGTCGATCGTCCAGGAGGTCTGGCTCGACCGCGCGGTCCAGGACCGGATCACCGAGGAGGCGATCGACCAGGCCTATCAGGACTTCCAGGCCGAGAACCCGCCGCAGGAACAGGTCAAGGCCCGCCACATCCTGGTCGAGACGGAGGAGGAGGCGCAGGCCGTGATCGACGAGCTGGAGGGCGGCGCCGACTTCGCCACCCTCGCCCAGGAGCGGTCGGTCGGCCCGAGCGCCCAGAACGGCGGCGACCTCGGCTGGTTCGCCCAGGGCGACATGGTCGAGCCGTTCGGCGAAGCCGCCTTCGCGCTGGAGCCCGGAAGCTTTACCGCGGAGCCGGTGGAGACCCAGTTCGGCTGGCACGTCATCCAGGTCGAGGACGCCCGCACGCAGGAGCCGCCGGGGCTCGACGAGGTGCGCGGCCAACTGGAGCAGCAGCTGACCCGCTCCATCGTCCAGGACATCGTGGCGGAACTGGAAGCGGACGCCGAGATCGTTGTCTACGGCCCCGACGGCGAGCCGATGGAGAACGGCGAGACCGACGACGGGGAAGCGGAACCGGCGACCGAGTAGCCGACCGTCTCGGTCACGCCTGAGTCACGCCTGAGTCACGCCGCCTCCCGGACAATGCACCGGACCGGAGTCCCGACGGCCCCCGCCGTCCGGACTCCGGCGGGGGCATTGCCCGCAGGCGAATACTCCCCTGCTCCGACCGGCGTGTCCTGAGTCGGCCCCGTTGGGGCGCTCCCGAGGCAGGTGCCCCGACGCCGCCGAACACGCCCGGCGGCCCGCCGGCCCCCCTTATCGGCCCCTCGGCCGCATGCAGGCGACCGCAGTCGACCCCAATCAAAGATTGCGCCGTTTTCCTTGGAGTTGCGCAGGACTGCGCCATGGTTTCGGCGCAGCATGGGCGGCAACCCCCCGGCCTGTCGTGCTTTTCTGCTGTCTCCAGCCCCGCGCCGACGGCGAGACAGCTGGCGCCGTCGCCGATCTCAATCTCCGCGCACTATTGAATTCAATTGACTACTACTAGCCATCCTGTTGAAGCAATTGATTCTTGCAAATCGAATGTGCTCTTTATCTGATAATCGACAATAGAGCGAATTCAATTGTAGGAGCATTGGTCGTGAACTTCGTGCGGGAGGGACACGACGTCGTGGGGCCGACACCGGCCCGCTTTCCCGGCCGCCGGAGCCCGGCGCCCGTCGACACGGCCACGTCCGGCCCGCCGGAACCACCGGCGAGACCGACCCGATCATCCGTCTCGCGACACTTGCCGCCCCGCCGCCTGAATCGGCGGTCGCCATTCCACGCGTCGGCGAACGAGGGACCGCGTTGCCGCGCGAGCACGCTCGAGCCACTCCGTCGCATCTGCCGCGCCGCCGGAGTCGCGTCCGCCCGGCGGGCACCGAAGGAGCCCCCGCTGCGCCGCTTCCCGCCTCCGTCTGATCCATGTCCCCGCTTTCCACTGCCGCCGTCCCGTCCTTTCCATTTCCCCCAAACGCGAGATTCCATCGTCCATGACCGAAACCGTCGACCGAACCATAGAAGTCTGGGAGTACCTGCCCGAATACGAAGCCGAACGCGACGAACTCCTGGCTACGGTCGACCGGGTTTTCCGCTCAGGCCGCCTCGTCCTCGGTGAGAGCCTCGCGGGAGTGGAACGGGAGTTTGCAGCCTATTGCGGCGTCGCGCACGGCGTCGGCGTCGACAACGGGACGAATGCCATCGTGCTGGGGCTGCGGGCCCTGGGCGTGCAGGCGGAGGACGAGGTGATCACCACCTCGAACGCTGCGCCGGGGACGGTCGTGGCGATCCAGCAGCTGGGGGCGCGGGCGGTGTTCGTCGACATCGATCCCGCGACCTACCTGATGGACGTCGGCAAGCTGAAGTCCGCGATCACCCGGGACACGACCTGCATCGTGCCGGCCCACCTGTTCGGCCAGTGCGTCGACATGGACCGGGTCCAGCGGATCGCCGGCGACCGCGGCATCCCGATCCTGGAAGACTGCGCACACGCCCCCGGCGCCACGTTCAGGAATCGCAGGGCGGGATCCATGGGCCATGCCGCCGCCTTCTCGTTCCACCCGACCAAGGTGTTGGGCGCCTATGGCGACGGCGGGATGGTGGTGACCGACGACGGCGAGACCGCCCGGCGGCTGCGCTGCCTGCGCCACTTCGGGATGGAGGGCGGCTACACTGTCGTCGATCCCGGCTACGACAGCCGGCTCGACGAAGTGCAGGCGGAGATCCTGCGCAGGAAGCTTACCCGCCTGGAAAGCTATATCGACGGACGACGGGCGATCGCGGCGCGCTACCGCGAGGGGCTGGCCGACGTTCCCGCCCTGGTGCTGCCCAAGGAGACCGGCTGGGGCCGGCACGTCTACCATGTCTACGCCGTACGGCACCCGGAGCGCGACCGGATCGTGGCGCTGCTGAAGGATCTCGGCATCAATGTCGGCATCCCCCGCCCCCGCCCGCTGCACATGATGAGCGGCTTCAACCATCTCGGCTACGGACCCGGCGACCTGCCGGAAACCGAAGCCGCGGCGCGGGAGTGCCTCAGCCTGCCGATGTTCCCATCGCTGACCCGTGACCGCCAGGACCGGGTGCTCGACGCGATCCGGAAGGTGGCGGAGTAGCGAACGGCCGTTGCCCTTCCGCGCCGATGCGACCCTGTCTTCGGAGCGGCGCCGCGTCACCTCCGGTCGGATGCGGGACTCGAGGCCTGGCCCGCCGTCCGGCCTCGTAGCGGAACGGCCCCGGGACCGGGCCGGTCACGACCCTCCGGCACCGTTCTGGACGGTACAGGTTGTGCGCGCGCCACCCGGGGTTTCCAACATCGCTTCGGCCCCCTGGACCCAGAACAGGGTGCTGCCGTCGCCGAAGCGCGCGCCCGACGCTGCCTCCACCTGCGGCAGGCGCAGCGCCGGCGCCCCGCCGACCGACAGCAGCACCGCGGGATCGCGCCCGTCCACGAAGACGGTGGCGGCCAGCGTACCGTCGTCGCAGGCATAGAGGGTCGGCCGCTCGGCCACCGGCCGGTCGCGATCGGCCACCGGTTCGGCACAGGCGGCGAGAAGCAGGGCAGCGGCCGTCGCGCCGACGGCGGTAAAACCGGCATTCGGCCTGCGGCGGCCGAGGGACGGCGTGGAACCGACGGCGAGGGGCATGGCGGACTCCTTGACAGGTGTGGCCGGTAGGCCGAAGGCGGCGGCGCCAGCATAGCACGCGCTGCGAGCCCCCGGGCGCGGCCGGTCAGCGGCGCACCAGACCCCGCAGCCGCCGCGCCAAGCCGGCGCCGCGCCGCCGCATCGGACGGACACCCAGTTCCGGCGTCGGGATTTCGCCGCCGCGGGGCATCGCCTCGCCGCGCAGGTCGCGCTTAAGTCCGCGGGCGAGCGACCAGCAGGCGACCGCCAGCAGTACCGACACCGGCAGGCCGGTTGCAATCGCCACGTTCTGCATTGCCGTCAGCCCGCCGGCGATCAGCAGCGTCGCCGCCACCGCGCCCTCGCTGACCGCCCAGAAGACGCGCTGCGGCTTGGGCGGATGGGGATGACCGCCGGACGTCACCATGTCGTCGACGAAGCTGCCGGAATCCGACGAGGTGATGAAGAACACCACGATCACCAGCGTCGCCAGCACGCCGGTGATCGCGCTCCACGGCAGGGTGTCGAGCATGGCGTGGAGCGACAGGGCGACGTCCCGCTCGACCGCTTGGGCCACGCCTCCCTGGCCGAACAGTTCGGCGTTGAGGCCGGTGCCGCCGAACACCGACAGCCACAGGAAGGTGACCAGGGTCGGCACCAGCAACACCCCTGCCACGAACTCCCGGATCGTCCGGCCACGGGAGATTCGGGCGACGAAGACGCCGACGAAAGGCGACCAGCTGATCCACCAGCCCCAGTAGAACAGCGTCCACTGTCCCTGCCAGTCGGCCGTGCGATCGAGGTCGAGCCAGAGGCTGTAGCGCGGCAGGGTCTGGCGGTAGCGGCCGAGCCCGCTGACAAACGTCTCCAGAAGAAAGACCGTGGGGCCGGCGAGCAGCACGAAGGCGAACAGCGCGCCGGCCAGCACCATGTTGAGCTGCGACAGCCGCCGCACCCCCCGCTTCAGCCCCAGCACGACCGAGACCGTGGCGGTCGCGGTGATCACGGCCATGATCGCCCCCTGGATCGCCAGCCCCGTGCCCACCGGGGCGACGCGCGCGAGACGCTGGTTGATCTGCATGACACCGAGACCGAGCGAGGTGGCAACGCCCAGCAGCGTGCCGACCCGTGCACAGGATGTCGACGCCATGGCCGATCGGACCGTGGATCCGCTCGCCGATCAGGGGGTAGAGCATGCTGCGCGGCGCCAGCGGCAACTGCCGGCGGAAGTGGATATAGGCCAGAGACAGGCCCAGAACGATGTAGATCGCCCAGGGGTGCAGTCCCCAGTGGAAGAAGGTGATCCGCATCGCCTCGGCGAGCGCCTCGGGCGTCCTTGGCTCGGACTCGAGGGGCGTGCCAAAATGCATCATCGGCTCGGCGACGCCCCAGAAGACGAGGCCGGTGCCCATGCCGGCGGAAAACATCATGGTGAACCAGCCGGCACGGCCGAACGCCGGCGACTCGTCGTCGCTGCCCAGCCGGATGCGGCCGTACCGGCCCAGCATCATCCACAGCGCGAACACCAGGAAACCGGTCGCCGCCAGCACGTAGTACCAGCCGAAGGTCGCGACGATCCAGCTCTGTGCCGTGCCGAACCAGCGCCCCGCCCGCTCGGTGAAGCCGGCACCGACGATGATGAAGACGACGACCAGGAGCGCCGAGCCGATGAAGACCGGCGGTTCCATCCGCGCGGTGACCCGCGACCAGGACAGCAGCGGCAGCATCAGGCGCCGCCGCGCCGGCAAGGGCCTTTCGGGGGGACTGTCATGCACCGCCAGATAAAGGGAGGAGAGGCGGATTCAACGGCGAAAACCGATCCGTCGTCCTGGAAACCACCGGGAGCTCTATGGCAATGGCACGCCGCGCAGGGCCGCACGGCCGCCCCCCCGAGGTTCTCTATCGTCCCTGCCGGCCGGCCAGGATGACCGGTCGAAGAGCGGCAGGGTCCCGGGAGGCCGGCTCCACCCTGGGATTCTTCCCGCGTCGCGCAGGGACGTTCGCCCTACAGCGCCGCCGCCAGGAACCTTCCCATCGCCGCGTTCGATCGGGCGCGCACCCCGTCGTCCCGGCCGATCAGGTAGCCTGCGTCCTCGACGCAGAGACCAAGGATCAGGCGACGGGTCACCGGGCCGGTCATCGGCAGGCCGGTGCGCAGGTCCGCGACGCCGCCGTCCTCGTCCACGCGCAGGCGGCAGCGGGCCAGATTGCGCCCGATCGGCCGCGGTCCGGCGAAGGCGCCGTCCCACTGGTGCCAGGCGCCCTCGAACCACAGCGTCTCCACCCGGCTGCCGCCCTCGCGCAGGTCCGCGGCGATCTGCTCGCAGCGGCCGATGTCGACGATCGCGTCCTCGGTGCCCGCCATCATCAGCACCGGGGCGCCGGTAGTGCGCGGCTCGGCGAACCGCGCGATGCAGGGGCCGTAGAACGCGACATGGGCGGCGAAGCGTGGGCCGGGGCCCTCCCCGTCGCCGGGCGCCAGGGTCTCCGCGACCTGGGCATAGGCGCCGAATACGCTGGCCATCGCACCGTAGGAGAAGCCGATCAGCGCGATCCGATCCCCGTCGATGTCCTGTCGCGCGGCGAGGTAGTGCAGGCCGGCATAGGCGTCGGCCAGCAGCATCGTCTCGGTGACGTTCAGCAGGCGCTCCGTGAACCCGGTTGCGAGATCCCGGCGCGCGCCGAAGGCGTCCACCACCAGTGCTGCGACGCCCATGGCGGCGAACTGGCGGGCATAGGTCAGTTCGCGCGCCCGGCTGACGCCGCCGGCGCCGTGCACCAGCACGACGGCCGGCCAGGGCGCCGCGGTCGGACCCTCCCGGTGCGTCCCGGCCCGCGCCGCCGCGTCTGCCCGGCCGCCGTCGTCGTGACCCTCGGCCGGCGGCAGGAACAGTTCCGCCTGAGCCTCGCGAATGCCGACTTCCGATTCCTCCTGTCCGACGTCGGCCAAGGTGAAGGGGTCGCCGGTGGGAAAACTCACCGCTTGGCCCTCGATCCCGTCGACCGCCGCCCGGTCCGGCCACGGCGCGCGCAGCCGGTCGACACCGGTGGGCTGCGCCGCCGCGGCGCCGGCCAACAGCACGGCAATCGCCGTCTGCACGGCGAGGCGCAGGGGTTTCCGGGTCATCATGGGTGATCCTTGCAAGGCTCGAAACGTCCCGATCAAGCGAACATGGTCCCGTCCGACCGGATCTGTAGGGCGCGAAGTCATGTGCGCCGTGCCATCGTCCGGAAGCGGCCGCGGTCAGTGGCTTCGTCCCACGTCTCAAATCGAGCTGCGACCTAGACGTCGAGATCGAGTCCCAGCGCCTCGATCAAATGCCCCAGCCTTTCATCGTCGGCCAGGACGCGCGGCACCTTGTTCTGGCCGCCGGCGCGGCCGCGACCGGCCATCCAGCGAGCGAAGCTGCCAGGCGGAACCAGGCGGACCAGCGGCCCGGCCATGCCTGTGTCCTCGCCGCGATGGGCGCGGTAGTCGTCGTTGCGGCGCGAGAGGTCGGCGTCGATCCTCTCCGCCATTGCCTGCTCCAGCACCGCCTGGTCGCCCTCGACCGGCCGTTCGGGCTCGATCACGAAGAGGTGCCGGCCGAGCGGCCGGCCCTCCTCAGGGAACAGCGGCCCGACGGTGAAGTCGGCCAGCGCCAGCCCCGCCGCCTCGGCGGCCGCAGTCACGGCGCCCTCGATCTCCTCGCCGATCAGGTGTTCGCCGAACGCCGACAGCGTCCAGCCGGTGCGCCCCGTGACCAGCAGGCGCGGCGGATCGGTCGTCACGAAGCGCACCATGTCGCCCAGCAGATAGGCCCAGAGCCCGGCGTTCGAGCTGACCACCACGGCATAGTCGACGCCGGCCTCGATCGTCGCGGCCCAGTGCCGGGTCGGTCGGTCGCTGCCCAGCTCCTCCACCGGCACGAACTCGAAGAACAGGCCGTTGTCGAGCATCAGCCGCATGCCCTCTCCCGGCCCCCGGTCGGCGACGGCGACGAAGCCCTCGCTGGCGGGATAGACCTCGCGGCTCTTGCGGTCCAGGTCGTCGACGTGTCGGGCGAAGCCCTGGCGGTAGGGCGGCCAGGCGATGCCGCCATGGACCACCAGGTCGCAGTGCGGCAGGGTCGGCCCCTCCTCGATGCCGGCCCGCTCGCGCACCCTGTCCAGCAGGATCAGCACCCAGCTCGGGGTGCCGCTGATCCCGCCGATCCGGTGGGAGAGGCAAAGGTCGGCCAGGTGGGCCAGCTTCTCGTCCCAATCGGCGATCAGCGCGCCGTCGCGGTCCGGCAGGGTGAACCGCCGGCTCCAGCTCGGCTGGCGGATCGCCGCGAGGGCGGAAAGATCGCCGGCCTTGATGCCGTGCCCCAGGTCCTCGAGATCCGTGCTGCCGCCGAGCATCAGCAGCCTGCCGGCCAGCGGCCGCGCTTCCGGCCGGGTGACGAGGTGCCAGAGCAGCGCCTGCAGCGCCGCCTGCTCATTGGCATCCAGCATCGGCTCGGTGACCGGAATGTACTTCGTCGTGCCGCTGGTGGTGCCGGAGGTGACCGCGAAATAGGGGATGCGCCCAGGCCACGCCACATCGTCCAGCACGGGGAACGCGGCGCGGAACCAGTCCTCCCACAACGCCTCGTAGCGGCGCAGCGGCACCCGCTCCTGGAAGTCCTCCACACCGTCGATCGCCTGGAACCCATGGGCGCGGCCGAACGCCGTTTCGCCGGCGGCGGCGATCAGCCGGCGGAGCGTGGCGCGCTGGCTCGCCACCGGGTCGAGCGCCGCGATCCGGCGGGTCCGCCACCGGGCATAGAGCCGGAAGGCCGGCGTCGCGTCGATCATCGGCCCTCCTCAAGTCAAGTCGTCCCGCCCCGTAGCCGCCCCCTTGGCCGACCCTTGGCCGCCCCGTGGCCGCCCCGTGGCCGGTCAGGTGCCGGGACCGGCCGGCGTGACGGTGGTCTCGTAGGGGAAGGTTTCGACGACCGTCTCCGGCCGCAAGGGCAGGCGGATCATCTCGCCCTCCAGGAACAGGGGCACCTGGTCCAGGAAGGTGGTGCTGCCCAGCCAGCCGTCGTTGCCGCCCAGCAGGACGAACCAGTTCGCGTCGAGGTCCGCCATGTCGGAAATGTGCCGCGACTGGGCGCCGTAGTCGGCGTCGTGCCGGCCGTCGACCAGATCGTGCGCCGACTTCCACAGGGTCTCGCGGGAGCCCGGCACGGGCACCTCGTCGAACCGGAAGCGGCCACCGATCACCGGCAGGTTGCCCAGGACGTGCTGCACCGCCAGCCGGTGCATCTCGCCCCACCCGGCGTAGCCCGCCGCCCGGTCCAGCGCCACCGCCGCCGCCACCTGCAGCAGCGCCGATCGCTCCGCCGGGGCCAGCGCGTCGAGATCGGGGAGCAGATAGTCCTGCAGGTGGCGCCACTGGGCGTAGACGCCGGGAACCGTGCGGTCCTCTCCCTCCCCCTCGCCATAGAGCGCGCGGACGGTCTCGGCCAGCAGCAGTTCGAACGCGACGGCGCCGGTCGACTCGACGCCATAGCCGCCGTCCCACGCCGCCAGCCGGCGCGCCAGTTCGGCGGCCGGCGCCCCCGGCACCGCCACCAGCCGGTCCGCAAGGCCCTGGGCCAGGCGCCGCGCCGGTTCGGAGACGGCATCGGTCTGCAGGCGGACCAGGGCGTCGCGGTCGAATGTGCCGATCTCCGCCGCCAGGGCGCGCATCCGGTCGACCCGGTCGTCGGGGCTGTAGAACAGGCCCAGCGGCCGGTCGACATCCCGCGGCCGATTGTTGGCCGAGACGATGATGCCGTCGGCCGGGTTGAGGGTCATCGGCAGCTCGAGCGTGGTGAAGGAGCCGTTCCAGCGCCGGCCTTCGTCGCTGCCGTCGAGCACGATGTCGTCGCCGACTGGGAATCCCCGGCGCGGCAGGCGCGCGGCGTGCACCTGACCGATGTTCCCGGCCCGGTCGACGAACACCATGTTCTGCGCCGAGACGGCATAGTCGGCGAACGCCGCGCGGAAGCTCTCCGGATCGGTGGCGCGCATCGCCGCCAGGAAGGCGGTCACCTCGTCGGAGGGCTCGCGGCCGACCCAGGCGAGCGCGAGGTCCTCCCCGTCGCGCGCCTGGACAAGGGGACTGTCGCTCAGAATGGGCCCCAGCGGGCTCTCCCGCACTTCGACCTCTCGGTCGAACCACCAGCGCGTCGACAGGCGCTCGGTCCGGGTCTCGATGGCGTCGTCCGGCAGGCCGGACACGTCGTAGAGGTCGCTCGCCATCGCCCGCATGTTGGTGCCACCCCAGGCCAGTTCCGGCGAGCGGCCCAGCGCGACGAAGGGAACGCCCGGGATCATCATCCCGACCGCGTGGAAGCTCGGCGACTTCATGCCGGCCAGAAGCCACAGATTGGGCAGCGTCAGCCCCAGATGCGGGTCATTGGCGAGCAGCGCGGCGCCGCTGGCCGACCGTTCCGGCGCGATCGCGATCGAGTTGGAACCGCTCTTGACCGCGGAGTCGGTGATCGTCTCCAGCCAGTCGAGCGCCGCCAGCCGGTCGTCCGGCGCGACGCCCGCGCCGCTTTCGATCGCCCGGCGCCATTCGGCGGGCCAGGTCCGGCTGTCGCGACGCGGCAGCAGGGAGAAGAAGGCGAGCCAGTTCACGTCGGTGCCGGCCATCCGACCGAAGGTCAGCACGTCCTCGACCGTCCAGGACGCGCCGTCGAGTCCGAGCAGCCCGGACTCCGGCGGCCGGGCGTCGGCCATGGCGCGGTAATGGTTGATCCCCTCGACGAACGCCGCCAGCCAGTCCCGGGTCTCCGGCGGCATCCGCGCCAGGATGCCCGGCACGGCGGCGCCGAAGTCGACCATCCTGAGGGCGTGGTCGATCTCGTTGGCGAAGGGTCCACCGATCTCGCTCAACCGCCCCTGACTCGCCAGGCGGAACAGTTCCATCTGGGCGCCGCGCAGATGCGCATGGACCATGCCCAGGGCGACCGCCAGGTCGCGATCGGTCTCAGCCTCGACGAACGGGATCTGGTGCTCGTTCCAGCGGATCTCGACCGGACGCTCCAGCGGCGCCCCCTCGGTCGGGAACCGGGCCAGCCGATCCTCCAGCGAGATCGGATCGGGCGCCAACGCGGCGCAGCCGGAGATCAGCGCGGCGGCGGCGAGGATCGGGAGGGAAACCGAGCGGGTCGACGGCATGACGGCCTTCATGACGGGGGAGCGACGGCGGGCGCGAACACCCTAACGGGCGTGGATGTAGCGCATCCGACGACGATATCTCCCCCCAAACGCCCGCCAGGCGTCACACGGCGCAGCCGAAGCGGCCGAAGATGTCTTGGACGTAGCCGCTGCGCGACAGCCGGACGACGGCCTTGCCGTCCAGGCATTCCTCCACCTCCATCCAGGCGAGATAGCCCTCGAGGTCCCGGTCGTCGTCGGCGCGGGTGACGCGCAGTTCCTCGACCGTGACCTCGGTCGGCGTCAGTCCGGCGCTGCGGGCGGCCGAGACCGCGATCTCCCGTATCGTATCGCCGCTCCCCTGGGGCGGTGTCGGGATGGCGCAGGCGCCGAGCAGCAGGCAGACGGCAAACCAGGGTCTCGTCACGACCACCTCCCGTTCCGGTCTCGCGCCGCCGGTCCGATGCCGACGGCTCCGGCGGCTGCGGGTCACGGGATGGTACAGCCCATCCGGCCGAAGACGTTCTCGACGTTGCCGGCCTGCGTCAATCGGACCGCCACCTCGCCGTCGACGCATTCCTCGACGTCCATCCACGCGACATAGCCCTGGATTTCGCGGTCGCCATCCTGGTCGACGTACTGCTCCACCACGTTGACGTCGCCCGAGGGAGTGAGCCCGGCATTGACCACGGCCGAGCGGGCGACCTCGGCGCGGGTGTCGCCGCTGCCCTCGGGCGAGGTGGGCGCGGCACAGGCGCCGAGCGCCAGCGTCGCCAGAACGGTTCCGGCAGCCAGGAAGCGGGGCGGTCGCAATCGGATCATGGCAGGGCCTCCGAAGTAAAGATCTCCTGAGCCGTCAGGTGACCTTCCCGGACCGCTTGCCAACCCGGGGGCATGAGATGGCAGGCGCAACCCCCGACGCGCCCCGGCGCCCTGGACGTCCTATTCCGCCGCGGCGGCGCGGCGGCGGCGGCGGGCGCGGCGGCCGTCGTCGCCCGGGGCGGGCCCGTCCTCCTCCGGCCGGGCGGGCACGGCCGCGGCAATCGGTCCCAGCAGTGCCTCCACCGCCGCGCGATCGGGCGGCGGGCCGACCGGGCGGGTGCGCGCCGCCTGCACCATCGCGCGGACATGCGCCGCGCCGGTGCCGCAGCAGCCGCCGACGATCCGCGCCCCGGCGTCCCGGGCGAGGCAGGCATAGTCGGCCATGACATCGGGCGTCCCGTCGTAGTGCAGGTGACCGCCATGCCAGCGCGGAATTCCGCAATTCCCCTTGGCGACGATCGCCGGCACCGGCTCACCGGCCGACGCCCGTCCGCCCGCCGCCGCCAGGCCCATCACCGTGTCGAGCAGCTGGGGCGGGCCGATGCCACAATTGGCGCCGATGCCGAGCAGCTCGACCGGCCGGCCGCCGGTCGCCTCGCCGGCGGCGAGGCGGCGGGCCAACCCCATGACCTCGGCCGGCGTCACGCCCATCATCGTGCGGCCGTTGGTGTCGAAGCTGAGGGTCGCGACGACCGGCAGGCCGGCGACCGATGCTCCGGCAACCGCAGCCGTCAGTTCCTCGACCGAGGAGATCGTCTCGACCCAAAGCACGTCGCAGCCGCCGTCGGCGAGCGCCATCGCCTGTTCGGCAAAGGCCGCCTCGGCCTCCGCGGCGGGCAGCGCGCCGACCGGCTGCAGGATGTCGCCGGTCGGGCCCATCGAGCCGGCGACCGCCACCGGCCGGCCGGCGGCGTCCGCCACCTGCCGCGCGATCCGGGCGCCGGCGAGGTTCAGCTCGCGGACCCGTCCTACCGCGTCGTGCAGCATCAGCCGGCGCCGGTTGCCGCCGAAGGTGTTGGTCAGGACGATGTCGCTGCCGGCCTCGACGAAGCCGCGATGGACCGACGCGACCCGGTCGGGGTGGTCGACGTTCCACAGTTCCGGGCAGTCGCCGGTCTCCAGCCCCAGGGCGAACAGGCTGGTCCCCATTGCCCCGTCGGCGAACAGCACGGGCCTTTCGGTGAGCAGTCGGGCAAGCAGGTCGGACATCGGCTGAAGGCTCCGGAGCGGCGGGAACGGGCAGAAGCGCCGCAGGATAACGCTACGCCGGCAAGTCTGTCGCCGAGGCGCGGGGTCCGCCCCCGCCGGCGCGACGCCGGCTGTCGCCGTTGCGACGACCCCGCCTGCCGGCGCATTCGTCGGTTTGCCATCGGCGGCAGGCGCCCCAAATCACTCCCATGACCTATCGATCCGCCCTGATCACCGGCGCGACCAGCGGCATCGGCGCCGCCTTCGCCCGGCAGCTGCCACCGGAGACCGGCCTGGTGCTGACCGGCCGGGACGAGGAGGCGCTGTCGGACGCCGCCGCCCGCGCCGGCCGCCGCCACCAGGCGGCCGAGACGGTGACCGCCGACCTGACGCGGGAGGCGGAGCGGGAGACTGTCATCGCCCGGGCCAAGGCGGCGGAGATCGACCTCCTGGTCAACAATGCCGGCGCCGGCGGCCTGGGCGCGATCCTGGAGCGCCCGGCCGAGGCCGAGCGGGCGACCATCGAGCTTAACGTCCTCGCGATGGCGGAGCTGACCCGCGCCCTGCTGCCCGGCATGATCGCCCGGGCCGAGCGCGACGGTCGCCGCGCCGGGGTCATCCTGCTGTCGAGCTCGCTCGCCTTCACGCCGACGCCGTTCTTCGGCACCTATGCCGCCAGCAAGGCCTTCACCCTGTGGTACGGCGAGGCATTGGCCGAGGAACTGCGGCGCCGGCCGGTCGACGTGCTGGTGCTCTGCCCGGGCCCGACCCGCACCGAGTTCGGCCGCCGCGCCGGCTTTTCGCTGGGCAGCCTGCCGGGCGCGCTGGACGCCGACACGGTGGCGCGCCGGGCGCTCGATGCGGTCGGGCGGCGCACGGTGCTGGTGACCGGCCGGTTCAGCGACAAGGTGATCGACCCCCTGCTGCTGCCGCACCGGGTGATGACCGGCGGCCTAGGGCATGTGATGAAGCGGGTGGCCCGGCGGTTCGGGTCCTGAAGACCAGGCCGTCAGTCGGCCTCCGCCGACAGGGTGCGCCAGACCCACGGCCGCTCGAACCGGCCGGACCAGAGGCCGGCGCGCCGGGTGCGGGCGCGGCTCTCCAGATACTCGTACCGGTTCGACAGGCTCCGGTAGCTGACCGCCCAGCCCTGCGTCACGATCGCCGCGCCCACGTCGCGGCCGCCGACGGCACAGGCCCCGACCGACGCACCGGTTGGGGTCCGCGAGAAGAGGGTGCAGGTCGCGACCCGCCCCTGCAGCATGGCGGTAACGGCGTTGATCGAGGCTCGGGCGCAGTCGTACTCCCGCCCGTCACGCGCCCAGCAGGTCTGGCCGATCTCCGGTGCGTCGATCGCATAGAGGCGGATCGTCTGGCCATCAATGGCAACCGTGTCGCCCTCCACCACCTGCGGCTCGCCCTCGACCGTCTCGAACGGGTCGAGCTGGCTCTGCGCCAGGGCCGCCGGCGTGGCGGCGAGCAGGAGGAGCAGAAGCATCGCCCGGGAGAGCCGGCCCTGCCAGGGCAGCCGGGCACGCCCGGCGCAGGTTCGCGTCCCCCGCGGCGCACCCGGTCCCGCAAGGCTTCCATCCCCGGGGGGCCGGCCATTCGATGACGTGGAGAGATCGCGCACCGCTCACCGGCCTCCATATCCGCCCATGAAGAAAATTCAGGATTCGCCCGCCACGGCGGGCGAACCGAGGCAGGATCAACGCGCTAGGCTTGCCAAGCCGTTAAGCGCCGGCACATGGCAGGGACGCGCGCGCGAATTACGCTTGCGCCCGCCGGCCAGCGGGTCCATCTAACGCTTGCTGGTGAGAGGGACAGGCTCATTCGACGGCAGCCTGCCCGTTTCGACTTCCGGAAGACCGGGCTATCGAAATATCGGCACGACCCAAGACCGTTGACGACAGGCGTCGCCAGATCGGGGGTTTCCCTGGGCGCCGCCAAGAAGGACTAGAAGACTATGCAGACCGGTACCGTGAAGTGGTTCAACCAGACCAAGGGTTATGGCTTCATCGAGCCCGAGGCGGGCGGCAAGGACGTGTTCGTCCACATCTCCGCTGTCGAGCGGGCGGGCCTGACGGGCCTGAACGAAGGCCAGAAGGTCGAGTTCGAGCTGGAGCGCGGCCGCGACGGCCGTAGCTCGGCCGGCAACCTGCAGGTTGCCGACTGACGCTGGCGACAGCCATCGCCGCGCCGGAGACGGCGCGGTGACGAGGACGGCCGGTTCCTTCGGGGACCGGCCGTTTTCTTTTGGCCTCCCGTTCACCGGCGGACCGGCGGCGGAGCGAGGGCGACGCCCAGCCCCTCCCCCAGGATGCGGCGGATCGCGCCCATGCCGCCATGCGGTTCCTTCGGCGCATATTCGGTCAGCGTGACGCCGGCGATCATCGCGCGGTCCTGAACGGCCTCGACGATCGCCATCAGCGCGTCGAGCGACAGCCCGCCGGGCACGGGATAGTTCACATGCGGAAAGACCTCCGGATCCAGGCTGTCGAGGTCGATGTGGAGGTGCACCGGGTCGTCGCCGGTCAGCCGCATCGCCACCGCCGCGGCCATGCGCTCCGGCGCGTCCGGAGCGATCACCGGAATGCCGTGCGTGTCGACATAGTCCCGCTCCGCCTCGTCGAAAGTGCGGGCACCGACCAGCGTCACCCGGTCCCGCTGGACCGGCGAGTCATGGTTGTCGAGGGTCGGACACCCTTCGCCCAGGCAGAACCGCAGCGCCATCCCGTGAGCGTGCCGGGACGGAGAACTGCGCGCGGTGTTGAGGTCGGCGTGGGCGTCGACCCAGACCAGCTGCACCGTCCCGCCGAACGCCTCGGCCTCGACCGCGACCAGCGCTGGCGTGACCGAACAGTCGCCGCCGACCAGGATCGTCGGATGCCCCTCCATCGAATTGGCCGCCCACGCCCGGCGGATCGGCCCCTCGGCCAGCCGCCGCTGTTCGGCCAGGGCCTCCCGGCCCAGCACGTCGTGCCGGGCCACCTCCCCGTCCTCGACCATCGGATCAAGCAGCACGGGAACGAACGCGGCCGCCTCCGATCCGGGCCGGCGATCGACGTGCGCCGCGATCGTTCGGCATCCGTCGACGATGGCCGTCCATTCGCCCGTGCCCTGCCACTGCGGAAAGAAGACCAGCGTCTTGGGGTCGATCATCGGAAATCCCGAGGTCAGAGGAGGCTGCCCTGCTGCGGCAGCGGTTCGATGATGCCCGGGTCGTCGTTGCGCACGTTGCCGACCCGCGGGTCGACCGGATAGGCCTCCATCGCCGCCGGGTCGAACGGCTCCAGGAGCGAGAGCGCCGTCTCCCGGTCGCCGTCCAGCCAGGCGTCGAAGTCGGCCGGATCGAGGATCACCGGCATCCGGTCATGGATTGGCGCGACCAGCGCGTTGGCATCGGTGGTGACAATGGTGCAGCTCTCGACCCGCTCGCCCTCCGGGGCCTTCCAGTCCGACCACAGGCCGGCGAAGCCGAACGGCTCGCGCGACTTCAGCACGATCCGGAAAGGCTGCTTCTTCGAGCCCTGCTTCTGCCATTCGTAGAACCCGTCGGCGACCACCAGGCAGCGCCGCCTGGCGAAGCTGTCGCGGAACGCCGGCTTGTCGGCGACGCCGTCGGCGCGGGCGTTGATCAGGCGGTTGCCGATGGAAGCGTCCTTTGCCCAGAACGGTATCAGCCCCCAGCGCAAGGTCGTCAGCTGGCGGGCATCCGGCTCCCCGCCCGGCGGACGGCGGACGATCGGCACGGACTGGGTCGGCGCGACATTGTAGCGCGGTCCGAGATTCGGCCGCTCCGGCACCCGGAAGATGCGCTGGATCGCCTCCAGCGGCGTCGTGATGGTATAGCGGCCGCACATGGTTTCCCGTCCCGATCGCCCTAAATGATCAGACGAATGGTCGAAGCCGGCCGGTCAGTTGACGGCACGGCCTCGGTCGGGAAAGGTAGCGCGCAATCCGCACACATGCGAGGCCGCGGGCCCGGGCCCCGGCCGCGACAGGCGAGGACAGGCATTCATGGCGAAGTTCGGCATCGGACAGAGCGTTTCGCGCAGCGAGGATCCCCGTCTGCTGACGGGCGGCGGCCGGTACACCGACGACATCCGGCTGGAAGGGCAAACCTATGCGGTCTATGTGCGCTCGCCCTTCGCCCATGCCGAGATCGCCTCGATCGAGCTGGACGACGCCAAGGCTGCACCGGGCGTCCTTGGCGTCTTCACCGGCGAGGATCTGGCCGCCGACGGCATCGGCGACATCCCCTGCTACACGCCGATCACCAACCGCGACGGCTCCACGTACTACGCCCCGCCGCGCCCGGCGCTGGCCCGCGGCCGGGTCCGTCACGTCGGCGAGCCGGTGGTCATGGTGGTGGCCGAAACCCTGGCGCAGGCGAAGGACGCGGCGGAGATGGTGATGGTCGACCTCGACCCTCTGCCGTCGGTCGCCGACACCGCCGGCGCGGTCGCCGACGGGGCGCCGCAGATCTACGACCAGGCGTCCGGCAATGTCTGCTTCGACTGGGGCATGGGCGACGAGGGCGAGACCGGAGCGATTTTCGACCAGGCGGCCCATGTGATCGAGCTGGAGCTGGTCAACAACCGGGTGATCGCCAACTCGATGGAGGGCCGGGCTTGCATCGCCTCCTACGACACGGCGCGCGACCGCTACGACTTCTGGGTCTCCAGCCAGGGCGTGCACGGGCTGCAGAAGAACCTGGCCAACGACATCCTGCACGTGCCGACCGAGAAGCTGCACGTCATGACGACCGATGTCGGCGGCGGGTTCGGCATGAAGATCTTCATGTATCCGGAATACGCCACCACGCTCTACGCCGCCGGCAAGCTGAAGCGGCCGGTGCGCTGGATCGCGGAGCGGTCGGAGGGCTTCATCTCCGACGACCACGGCCGAGACCACGTCACCAAGGTGCGGCTGGCGCTGGACGCCGATCACAGGTTCCTGGCGCTGGAGACCGACACGATCTCGAACCTCGGCGCCTATCTCTCCAACTTCGCGCCGTTCGTGGCGACCGAGGCCGGGCACCGGATGCTCAACGGCCTCTACACGTTCGAGAAGATCTACGCGCGGGTGCGTGGCGTCTTCACCAACACGGTGCCGATCGACGCCTATCGCGGCGCCGGCCGGCCGGAGGCGGCATTCATCGTCGAGCGGATGGTGGACCATGCGGCGCGCACGCTGGGCGTCGATCCGGCGGACCTGCGCCGCAAGAACTTCATCCCGCCCGACGCGATGCCGTACCAGACCGCGACCGGCCTGACCTACGATTCGGGCGATTTCGCGCGAAACCTCGACGAGGCGCTGGAGATCGCCGACGTGGCCGGCTTTCCGGCCCGGCGCGAGGCGGCCAAGGCGCGCGGCAAGCTGCTCGGCCTCGGCATCGCGACCTATGTCGAGGCCTGCGCCGGCGGATCGCCCGAGGCGTCGACGATCCAGATCGACGGGACGGGCAAGGTGACCGTGCTGATCGGCACCCAGACCAACGGCCAGGGGCACGAGACCGCCTACAAGCAGGTCGTGGCGGAGCATCTCGGCGTCGATCCCGACGGCATCGAGGTCGTGCAGGGCGACACCGACCGGATCGCCACCGGCGGCGGCACCGGCGGCTCGCGGTCGATCCCGGTCGGCGGCCAGGCGGTCGCCGAGGCGGCGCTCAAGGTGCAGGAAAAGGCCCGCGCCCACGCCGCGGAGATGCTGGAGGCCGCGGCCGCCGACGTGGTGTTCGAGGATGGCCGGTTCTCGATCGTCGGCACCGACCGCTCGGTCACTTTGCAGGAGATCGCGAGGCATATCGGCGGCGACAGCGCATTCGACGAGACCGGCAACTTCAAGCCGCCGGCAGCTACCTTCCCGAACGGGGCGCACATCGTCGAGCTGGAAATCGACGCAGCTACCGGGGTGGTGAGCTTCGATCGCTACACCGTGGTCGACGATTTCGGAAAGGTCCTGAACCCGCTGATGGTGGCGGGCCAGGTCCATGGCGGCGTCGCCCAGGGCATCGGCCAGGCGCTCCTGGAGCACACGGTCTATGACGAGGAGGGCCAGCTGGTCACCGGCTCGTTCATGGACTACGCCATGCCGCGGGCCGACGACCTGCCGTTCCTGACCTTCAAGTACAACGAGATCCCCTGCACCACCAACCCGATGGGCATCAAGGGCGCCGGCGAGGCGGGGGCGATCGGCGCGCCGCCGGCGGTGATCAACGCGATCGTCGACGCGCTGGCCGGGTTCGGCGTCGAGCACGTCGACATGCCGGCGACGCCGGAGCGGATCTGGCGCCTGATCCCGAGGGAGGAGCCGGGCCTTGCCGCCGAGTGACGGGCCGTCGGGCGAGGCGCCGGCCAGCGACGGCGAGGCGCCGGGCCTAGGCTCCCGCGACGCCCGGCGAGCGCTGCTGCGGCGGCTCGACGCCCTGGCGCTGGCGGCGGGCGCGCAGATCCTGGAGCACTACGCGGCGGCGGAGGTGTCGGCGGAATGGAAGGCCGACGGCAGCCCGGTGACCGAGGCCGACCAGGCGGCAGAGCGGGTGATCCTTGCCGGGCTCCACGACCTGGGCCTCGCCCTGCCGGTCGTCGCCGAAGAGGCAGCGGCGGCCGGCGACGTGCCGGCGATCGGCGGCGGGCCGTTCGTGCTGGTCGACCCGCTCGACGGCACGCGGGAATTCCTCAGCCGCAACGGCGAATTCACCGTCAACATCGCGGTGATCGAGGACGAGCGCCCGACGCTCGGGCTCGTCCACGCCCCGGCCCTGGGGGAGACCTATGGCGGCCTGGCCGGCGACGGCGCCTGGCGCCGGCGCGGCGACCGCTCGTCGGAGGCGATCCGCGCCCGCGCCTGCCCTGCCGAGGGCGCGGTGGTGGTGGCCAGCCGCGCCCACGGCGATCCGGCGAAGATCGAGGCGTTCCTGACGGACCGTCGGGTTGCCGGGCGGAAGACGATCGGCAGCTCGCTCAAGTTCTGTCTGCTGGCGGCCGGCGAGGCCGACCTCTACCCCCGCTTCGGCCGCACCATGGAATGGGACACCGCCGCCGGCCACGCCGTGCTCGCCGCCGCCGGCGGCCGGGTCGAGACGGTCGACGGCGCGCCCCTGACCTACGGCAAGCCGGGCTTCGAGAACCCCGAATTCGTGGCGTGGGGGCGGACCGACCGCGAGGTGCGGGACCGCGCCGCCGAGACGACCTGACCGACCGCGCCGGCGCCCGGCGCGCGGGGGCGATGTGGCGCCGACGCAGCCTACGGACCGGGCACGGGGTCCGGAGTGACCCACGCCCCGGACTCGGCGGAACGCTCGATCGCCGCGAGAATGCCTTCGATCTCCAGGCTGCCGCGGAAATCCGGCCAGGCCGCCGGCCCTCCGGCCAGGCTGTCGAGCAGCTGGGCGACCTCGATCACCTTCAGGTCGTTGAACCCCAGCCCGTGCCCCGGCGCGGGCGAGAACCGGGCATAGTGCGGGTGCGCCGGGCCGACCAGGAGCGTGCGGAAGCCGCTGCGGTCGGCGGCCTCGCCGCGGCGGAAGAGCTGCATCTCGTTCATCCGCTCGTGATCGACCGACAGCGCGCCCTCGGTGCCGAACACCTCGAACGACAGGTGGTTCTTCCGGCCCCAATGCACCCGGCTGGCCATCAGGCTGCCCAGCACGCCGCCCTCGAACCGCACCAGGGCCTGCGCCGTGTCCTCGTTCTCGACCCGCCGGGTCGCGCCGGTGGGGTCGAGCGCGACCGCACCGCCGCGCTTCTCGGTGCCATCGCCGGCCGCGGGCAGGGGCCGGTCCGGGATCACCGTCACCGTGTCGGCGACCACCCGCTCCACCGGACCCATCAGCCGCCGCGCCACCGCCACCAGATGCGACGCCATGTCGCCCAGCACCCCGGTGCCGGCGGCGTCCCGCCGGCAGCGCCAGGAGAACGGCGTCGCCGGGTCGGCCATGTAGTCCTCGTCGAACTGGCCGCGGAAATGGATCGGCCGGCCGATCGCCCCCTCGGCGATCAGCTGCGCCGCGTGCTCGATCACCGGGCTGCGCAGGTAGTTGTAGCCGGCGAGCGTCACGACCCCCGCCCGCTCCGCCGCTTCGACCATCTTGCGGGCGGCATCGAGGGTCGGCGCGAGCGGCTTTTCGCAGTAGATCGCCTTGCACGCCCCGGCGGCGGCGATCGCCATCTCAGGGTGCAGGTGGTTGGGCGTGGTGATCGCCACGAGGTCCACCTTCGGATCCTCGACCAGCCGGCGCCAGTCGTCGGTCCAGCGCGCGAAGCCGAACCGCCGCGCCGCCGCCTCGGCGGCGCCGGCGTCGATGTCGGCAACCATCTCCAGCCGGGCGCCGAGCCGGCTCTCGAACACTGCCGGCGCGGCACGGAAGGCGAGGGCGTGGCAGGCGCCCATGAAGCCGGTGCCGATGATGCCGACGCCGATCTCGCGGGTCATGGGAAGTCCTCGGGCAGGCGCGACCGGAGGCGGCCGGCGGGAAGACGGGACCCCGGCGCCGGCCGCCCGCGGGGAGGGCGGCGGCCGGGCCGGGGGCGGCGGCGGAAGAACGCCGGACCGATCACCGGGGAGGATGCATGGCCTCGGTCTCGGCGTGCAGTTCCTTGGCGATCTGCCTTTCTTCCTCCGCCGCGGGCGGGTGGCGGTCCTCGTCGGCGCGGGCGAACTCGGCCAGCTCGGATTCCAGCGACTCCAGCTCCTTGCCGCCGGCCATCATGCTCAGCACCTCTTCCCGCGTGACCTCCTCCTTGGCGAAATAGCCGAGGCTGCGGCCGCGGTTGAGCAGCAGGAACTTGTCGCCGACCGGGTAGGCGTGATGGACGTTGTGGGTGATGAAGATCACCCCCAGCCCGCGCGCCCGCGCCTGGGCGATGTAGCGCAGCACCATCGAGGCCTGCTTGACGCCCAGGGCCGAGGTCGGCTCGTCCAGGATCAGCACCTTGGCGCCGAAATAGACCGCGCGGGCGATCGCCACGCATTGCCGTTCGCCGCCCGACATGGTGCCGACCGGCTGGCCGGGGTCGCGCACGTCGATGCCGATCTTGGCCATCTCCTGCGCCGTGGTGCGGTCGGCGAAGCCGGCGTCGAACCGGCGCAACGGCCCCCAGCCGCGGGTCGGTTCCCGGCCCATGAAGAAGTTGCGGCTGACCGACAGCAGCGGCACCAGCGCCAGGTCCTGGTAGACCGTGGCGATGCCGTGGTCGAGCGCGTCGCGCGGCGATTCGAACACCATCGGCTCGCCGTCGATGATCAGTTCCCCCTCCGAGGGAGCATGAACGCCGGCGAGCGTCTTGATCAGGGTGGACTTGCCGGCCCCGTTGTCGCCCAGGAGGCACAGCACCTCCCCGTCATAGACGTCGAGCGAAATGTCCTTCAGCGCGATCACCGAGCCGAAGTACTTCGAAACGTTGCGCAGCTCGATCAGGGGCTTGCGGGCGTCGGCCATTCTCAGCGCGCCTCCGTCGCCTTCTTGCGGATCCAGTTGTTCGACAGGACCGCGATCAGCAGCATGACGCCCAGGAACACCTTGAACCAGTCGGTGTTCACGCCGGTATAGAAGATGCCCATCTGCACGGTGCCGAAGATGATCGCCCCCAGCATCGCGCCGATCGCCGAGCCGTAGCCGCCGGTCAGGAGGCAGCCGCCGATCACGGCGGCGGAGATCGCCTCAAGTTCCTTCAGGAGGCCGCGGTTGGTGTCCGCCGAGCCGGCATCCAGCACCTGGATCACCGCCACCAGCGTCGCGACGCAGGCGGTGACGCAGAACAGCACGATCTTCACCTGGGTCACCGGCACGCCGACGTTCCGCGCCGCGTTCTTGTCGCCGCCGACCGCGAAGATCCAGTTGCCGAACCGCGTGCGCAGCAGCACCCAGGTCGCGATGGCGCCCAGCACGAAGAACCAGACGATCGACATCGGAATGCCGCTGACCAGGGGCAGGCCGTCGAGCCGCTGGCCGATCAGTCCGATCTCGGCCAGCCATATGAACAACCCCTGCCCGACCTCCCCGCCGAACACCGGCGCCAGCCAGTCGCCCTCGGCCGCGTCCTTGATGCCGGAGACCTGGGTCCGGCCGGTCAGGAGGCGGGTGAAGCCGATCGTCGCGCCGCGCAGGATGAAGAGCCCGCCCAGCGTCACGATGAATGACGGCAGCCCGGTGGTCACAACCAGCCAGCCATTGGCGATGCCGACCAGGATCGCGACGCCGAACGCCAGGAAGATGCAGATCCAGAGCGGCCAGCCCCATTCGACCGCCGGGATCGCGACGACCATGCCGGCGGCGGCGATCATCGATCCGATCGACAGATCGAACTCCCCTCCGATCATCAGGAGGGAGACGCCGATCGCGAGGATGCCCAGCAGGGCGGACACTTCGAGGAAATTGACGATGCCGCGGGCGGAGAACATGCCGGTGTCCGCGGCGACGATGCCGAAGAAGGCGAACACCAGGATGGCGCCGGCGACGGCCCCCAGTTCGGGCCGCCCCAGCATGCGCCGGACGAACCCGGTACGGCGCATGCGCTCGTCCGACGACGGCAGGGGGGATGCGACGGATTGCTCGGCCATGGACGAAAGAGCCTCCGCACGGTGCGGGCGCCGGTGGCCGGCGGCGGGATGATGTCCCCCGCCGGCCGCCGGCCCGCACCGGTTAGCGGTATCCCTGCTCGGACAGCTCGATCACGCGCTCGGCGTTCTCGGGAGTTACGAAGCCGGGGCCGGTCAGGATCGTGCCCGACGGCATCGTGCCGTAGCGCGCGTTCTGGACCAGGAGAGCCACCGGCAGGTAGCCCTGGAGGTACTGCTGCTGGTCGATGGCGAACGACATCTCGCCGTCGACCAGGGCCTGCAGGACGGTCGGCGAGAGATCGAAGGTGCCGAACTCCACCGTGCCGATGCCGCCCATCTCCTCCAGCGCCTGCAGCGTCGGTTCGGCCGCGGTCGGGCCGAGCGCCAGAATGCCCTCGGTCTCCGGGTTCTGGGTCAGGTAGGCGACGACGGCGTTGCGGATCTCGGTCGGATCCATGCTGACGGCCAGCACCTCGACCTCGGCGCCCTCGCCCAGGCCTTCCTCGAAGCCCTCGCAGCGCAGGTCGAGCGCGACGTTGCCGACCTCCTGGTTGACGCAGATCGCCCGCTCGACGCCTGCCTCGGCCATGCGCTTGCCGCCGCCGAGGCCGGCCTCGTATTCGGTCTGGCCGACATGGGCGCCGACGCCCAGATCCTCGCGCACGTCGGAGCCGGAGTTGAGCGAGATCACCGGAATGCCGGCCGCCACCGCGTTGCGGATCGAATCGCCCAGGGCGTCGGCATCGGGGATCGAGACGGCAAGGCCGTCCGGCTGCGATGCCGCGGCGGCGTCGATCAGTTGGGCCATCTCAACCATGTTGAAGGTCGATGGCGCGCGATATTCCACGGTCGCGCCGGTGTCCTCCTGCGCCTGGTCCACGCCGTTCTTGACCACCGACCAGAACGGGTCGGAAGCCTGGCCGTGGGTGACCACGACGATCCGGAAGTCGTCCTGCGCCATCGCGCCGCCGGCGCCGAGCCCGACCGCGACGGCCGCCGCGGCGGCAACCTTTGTGACGGATTTCATGGTGCTGCGTTCCTCCTTGCTGGTGTCTCCGGCCTCTCCCTTGGAGGAGTTGGCCAGGAATATTGGTTTTAGTTTTTTCTGAAAGATAGAATGCACATTCCATTCGAACGGACAAGGGGAATCGGGCCTGCGATCGCGGAAAATTCCATCCATTCCGATTGGGTGGAATGCCTGTTACATTGCCGGCCGAACCACTCCGGCCGAAAGGGCGCGTCCTTGGTGCCGCCGACAACCTATGACGAATTGAGGGCCCGCATCTCCGGCGACTATGACGGCCTGAGCCGCCGGCTGCGTCAGATTGCGGAATTCGCGCTGGCCAATCCCAACGACATGGCGCTGGAGACCGTGGCCACGATCGCCGAGCGGGCGGACGTCCAGCCGTCCAGCCTGATCCGCTTTGCCAAGGCGTTCGGTTTCGACGGCTTCTCCGACATGCAGCGGGTGTTCCGATCGCGCCTCGTCGACCGCCAGCCGAGCTATACCGAGCGCATCCGGTCGATCGCCGGCGAGAACGGCGACGCCTTCGCGACGCCGGCCTCGACGCTGGGGCATTTCGCCGACGCTGGCATCCACGCGCTGGAGCACCTGAAGACCGAGATCCGGCCGGAGACGCTGGATGCGGCGCTCGACCTGCTGGAAGGCGCGGAATCGATCCATGTCGCGGGCCAGCGCCGGGCCTTCCCGGTCGCCGCCTATCTGGCCTATGCGCTCAGCCATCTCGACCGTCGCACCCACCTGATCGACGGCGTGGGCGGCATGACGCTGCAGCAGGCCCGAGCGCTGACGCCCCGCGACGTGCTGCTGGCGGTCAGCTTCGCGCCCTATTCGCCGGAGACGCTGGAGGTGGTGACCGCCGCGGCCGAGGCCGGCACGCCGATCGTCGCGATCACCGACGGCCCGCTCAGCCCCATGGTCGCACCGGCGCGGGTGGTGTTCGAGGTGCACGACGCGGAGGTGAAGTCGTTCCGCGCCCTCACCGCCAGCATGTGTCTGGCCCTGGCGCTCGTGGTGGCGCTGGGGAGGCGGCTGGCGGGGTAGCCGGCACATCGTTCACCCAAGGCCATCCCCAGCCCCCCGGGGCGCGTTGCCGACGACACGCGTTGCGGCGACAGCATCCTTGCCCCGGAGGTGCGCCTGCGCGGGGCATGGCCCGTCACGGCGGAGACCGATCCATCGTCAAAACACACATTCCCCATCTTGAAACTGAATGGAATTTCTGTTTCATTTCCCATGGTCGCCGATCCGCATGAAGGCCTCCCGATGACCGACAGCCGTACCGCCGCCGACCGCCCCCTCGACGCGATCTGCATGGGCCGCGCCGGCGTCGACCTGTACGGCGAACAGGTCGGCGGCCGGCTGGAGGACATGGCGAGCTTCGCCAAGTATGTCGGCGGCAGCCCGACCAACACGGCGATCGCCGGCGCCCGGCTGGGCCTGAAGACGGCGGTGCTGACGCGGGTCGGCGACGAGCACATGGGCCGCTTCATCCGCGAGACCCTGGCGGCGGAGGGCGTCGACACCAGCCATGTGGCGACGGATCCGGAGCGGCTGACCGCCCTCGTGATCCTCGGCATCCGCGACCGGGAGACTTTTCCGCTGATCTTCTATCGGGAGAACTGCGCCGACATGGCGCTGTCGCCGGACGACGTGGACCCGGCCTGGATCGCCACGACCAAGGCGCTGGTCGTCAGCGGTACCCATTTCTCCACCCCCGGCGTCGATGCCGCCAGCCGCGCCGCGATGGCGGCGGCCAGGGCCGCGGGGACGAAGGTCGCGCTCGACATCGACTACCGCCCGGTCCTGTGGGGCCTGACCGGACACGGGCTCGGGGAGGAGCGGTTCGTCGCCGACCGGGGCGTGACGGCGCACCTCCAGACCATCGTCCCGGACTGCGACCTGATCGTCGGCACGGAGGAGGAGATCCACATCGCCGGCGGCTCGACCGAGACGCTGGAGGCGCTTCGGACCCTGCGCGGGCTGACCGACGCGGTGATCGTGCTGAAGCGCGGGCCGATGGGGTGCGTCGTGTTCGACGGCCCGATCCCGGAAGCGGTGGACGACGGCATTGCCGGACCCGGCTTCCCGGTCGAGGTGTTCAACGTGCTGGGCGCCGGCGACGGCTTCATGGGCGGCCTCCTGCGCGGCTGGCTGCGCGAGGAGCCGTGGCAGCGCGCGGCGGCCTTCGCCAATGCCTGCGGCGCCTTCGCCGTGTCGCGCCACGGCTGCGCACCGTCCTATCCCAGTTGGACCGAACTGGCGCATTTCCTGGAGCACGGCAGCGAAACCCGCGCCCTGCGCAAGGATGTGGGGCTGGAGCGGCTGCACTGGGCGACCACCCGCGCCCGCGACTGGCCGGAGGTCTGTGCCTTCGCGTTCGACCATCGCGCCCAGCTGGAAGCGCTGGCTGCGCGGCACGGCCGCGGCGGCGAGGCGATCTCGGCCTTCAAGGAGCTTGCCGTGCTGGCCGTGGAGCGGCTCGTGGCGGACCGCGGCGCGGCCGGCCTGGGCCTGCTATGCGACGGCCGCTACGGCCGGCCGGCGCTCGACCGGGCGACCGGCAGCGGCGTTTGGATCGGCCGCCCGATCGAATGGCCCGGCAGCCGGCCGTTGAGCTTCGAAGGCGGCCCCTCGCTGGCCACGACGCTGCGCGAATGGCCGGTGGAGCATTGCATCAAGTGCCTGGTGTTCCACCACCCGGACGATCCGGACGACCTGCGGACCGCGCAGGAGGGTCGGCTGGTCGAGCTGCACGCCGCCGCCCGGGCGACCCGGCACGAGCTGCTGATCGAGGTGATCCCTCCGAAGGACGGGCCGCCGGTCGGCGACGACACCGTGGCCCGCTCGATCGGGCGGCTCTACGCCCTCGGCATCGCGCCCGACTGGTGGAAGCTGCAGCCTCCGCCCTCGGCCGCCGCATGGGCGGCAATCGACGCCGCGATCCGGACCGGGGACCCGCATTGCCGCGGCATCCTGCTGCTGGGCCTGGAGGCACCGGAGGCCGAACTCGCCAGCGCGTTCGCCGAGGCGGCGGCGCAGCCGCTGTGCAAGGGGTTCGCGGTCGGTCGCTCGATCTTCCAGCCCGCCGCCGACGCCTGGTTCGGCGGCGCGATGGACGATGACGCGGCTGTCGCCGACATGGCCGAGCGCTATCGCCGGCTGATCGATCTCTGGCGCGACCGCCGGGCGAAGGCGGCGTGACGAGCGCCGGATGGACGGCGAAAGCTGCATCCTTCCCGCCGGGCAGCGGTGGGGAGGTGTCCGGCGCGTCAGCGCCGGACGGAGGAGCAAAGGCGCCGGCGGCAGGCCGGATCCATTGCCCCCAGATCTGCGCAGGCGCGAAACAGCCCCTCATCCGCCGATGGAGAGCGAGTCCCGCCGTTGCGCCGCACCCGGCGAATGCCGATCTGAGACAGTATTGCCAACCAGCGAGTCCCGACCCATGCCCGACCTCCTGCTCCGCCCGCAGACTCCCGACGCCGACGGCCTGGTGCACCGGGTGACGCCGGAGAGCGCCGGCTGGTCCTATGTCGGCTTCGAACTCTACCGCCTGAAGACCGGCCAGACCCTGTCGCGACCGGGCGACGGCAACGAGGTCTGCCTGGTGTTCATCGACGGCCGCGCTGCCGTGCGCGCCGGCGGGCACGCCTGGCCCCAGGTCGGCGACCGGATGGACGTCTTCGAGGACAAGCTGCCCCATTCCGTCTACGTGCCGCAGGAGACCGCCTGGTCGGTCGAGGCGCTGACCGACGCGACGCTGGCGGTCTGCACCGCGCCCGGCCTCGGCGGCGGGCTGGTGCCGCGCTACATCGGACCGGAGAGCGTCCACGTCGAGACCCGCGGCACGGGCACCAACGTCCGGCACGTGGCCAACATCCTGCCGGAATGGGATCCGGCGGATGCCCTGCTGGTGGTCGAGGTCAAGACGCCGGCCGGCAACTGGTCCAGCTATCCCCCGCACAAGCACGACCAGGACAACCTGCCGGAAGAGAGCCGGCTGGAGGAGGTCTACTACCACCGCCTGAACCCGCCCCAGGGCTTCGCCTTCCAGCGCGTCTACACCGACGACGGCGACCTCGACGAGACGATGGCGGTGCACGACGGCGACGTAGTCCTGGTGCCCCGAGGCTATCACCCGGTAGGCACGGCGCACGGCTACGACAACTACTATCTCAACGTTATGGCCGGACCGCAGCGGGTCTGGAAGTTCAACACCGCCACGGAGCACCGCTGGATGCTGGAGCGGGCCTAGATCCCATCGACGGCGCGACCTGCGCGACGATGCCAAAAGGGGGTTGAGGTGCGTCCCCATTCGCTACTATCAGGGGACGGTCCGCTTCGGAGCCCCATGCGCCTCGTCCTCCTCATCCCGGTGCTGATCGCCGTGACCGGCCCCGCCGCCGCCCAGTCTCCCGACTGGCGGGTCGACCGTGAGGACGGCGATCGGCTGACCCTGCGCGCCACGCTGACTGCGGAGACCTGCCCCGACTGGGCGCAGGGGCTGGCGCGGTATGGAGCAGGACGGGTAACGGCCGACCGGATGGTCGGCGCGGAACGCCTGGTCCGGATCGCCTATGACGAGGCCGGGGTGGAGGCGGAATGCCTCGGCGGCCTCGCGCTCCTGACCGGGCCGGCGGACCGGCTGCGGGGCCTGGTCGCCCGGTAGCACGCCGACGCGGGGCCGGGCGCCTGCCCGCCCCCGCCCCGCGTCGTCCCCGGAGGCGCGAACCATCGCCCCGGGGGCATGATCCAGGGGGCATGATCTAGGCCGGTTCGGCGGGCGCCGTCGCCAGCTCCGGATGGACGCCGTGCAGCCGGTCGATGATCCGATAGACGAGCGCCAGGTCATCGAACACGCCGTGCAGGTCCTCCTCGATCCCGACGATCGGCCTCGCGAGCGAGCCCATCGCCAGGAAGTCGCCCTCGCGTTCCAACGCCATGAAGAACGATTCGGCCTCGAACGCCGCAGTCAAGGCACCACTGCCCTTTCGTCCGCCCTCGGACTCGCCGATCGCCAGCAGATTGTCGAGAAAGGCAGGATCGAGGACGCGGTAGGCGGTATCCGGGTCGTCCGAGTAGACCTCGAAAGCCGACTCGAACCGCTCGTGGGGCAGCGGCACCTTCGGCATGCCGCGGCCCGACCCGCCGAACAGGCCGGAAAAGAACTCGCCCACCTTGTTGCCGACCTGACCCTTGTCGCGGGCGATCAGGATGCGGGCCGACACCGGCTCGGGTACGCCGATCCGGAAGAAAAGGCCGCGAAACACCGTGCGCGAGCTGCTGGACTTGTTGCGGCCACCGCTCGACCGCTGGACCAGCCGCGCCTCCACCAGCTCGAAGGCCGTGTCACGGTAGCGGCCGGTCAGGCGGTCGGTCAGGGTCCGGCGGTTGTGGCCGGGCACCACCTTCAGCTCGCGCATCCGCTCCAGCGGAAACGCGCCGCCGCGCGGGTCGTAGGACAGCTCACCGACGAAGTCGCAGATCGCCGGCATCACCGCCTCGGCGACCGAGCCGCCCCAGCGGCGGTCGAACAGCTTCCATATGCCGAAGGCGGCGAGACCGCCGAACACCAGCGGCAGGGCGGCGCCGACCACCATTTCGACGAGGGTATCGCCGCCGCTGGCGAAGCCGAGCGCGAGCAGCGCGGCCAGGCCGACCGGCACGGCGGCGTAGAGGCGGGCCTTGCGGAACAGCATCTGGCGCTCAGCCTCCAGCCGCTCGAGATCCGGCACGATGCGCTGGTCGAAGACCTGGGCGAAGCCCCGCTCATAAGGGGCGCGTTCGGTGAATCCGGGTTTCATGAATCCTGTCTTGCCTGAGGATGGGGCGGGGGAAGCACGGGCCGGCAGCGGTCAGGCGGCCGGGGCGACGGGGGCGCCGGGCGACGGGCCGGCGGGAACCGGATCGGTGTCGGGCCGGTCGCCATGCAGCCGGTTGATGATCCGAAAGACCACGGCCAGGTCGTCGAAGACGCCATGAATCTCCTCCGCCACATCGGTCACCGGGCGCTGGATCGACCCGATCGACAGGAACGGCCCGCGTCGACTGAGGGCGAGGAAGAAGTCATCGCCTTCGAACCCCGCGGCCACGCCCTTTGCCCCCGGACGCGTGCTCTCGGCCTCGGCGATCTCCAGAAGCGCCTCCCGGAACCCGGCATCGAGGAAGCCGACAGCGGCGAAGGGGTCGTCGGCGTGAACCTCGAACGCAGCCTCGAAGCGCGGGTCGTCGGCGAACGGCACCCGGGGCATTCCGCGCCCGTCGTCGCCGGCCGGCCAGGAGGTGATCCGGTTCAGGAGGTCGCCGGCATCCTGCGCGACCAGGATTCGCCCGGGCGCCGAAACGGGGACGCCGATCTGGAACAACAGGCCGCTCCAGACCGTGCGGGTGCGGCGCTTGTCGTTATGGTCCCAGTATCGTTCCAGCAGGGCCGCTTCGACCAGGGCGAAGGACACGTTCCGATAGCGGCCGTCCAGCCGGTCCGAGACTCGAACACTGTCGTAGCCGCCGATGACCCCCAACTTGCGCATCCGGTCGGTCGGGAACCCGGCCGCCGCATCGCGGTCGTATTCGAGGTTGCCGACGAAATCGCAGACCACCGGCACGACCAGGTCGGTCAGGCCTGCCTCCCACTTGTCGCCGGTGGTGAACATCAAGACGGCCCCGATGCCGGCCCCGAACAGGAACGGGAACAGGACCATGAGGAACCCGATGGCCAGGTCGGGCGCGAGCGGGGTGAAGGCGATCCCGACAAGCGCGCCTGCTGCGGTCGCCGCCCCGAACAGAATCCGGCCGCGCCGCTTGAGCCGCAGCCGCTCGGCCTCCAGCCGCTCCAGCTCAGGCGCGATGCGCCGGTCGAAGACGGCGGCGAATCCCCGCTCGTAGGGCGCACGCTCCTCGAAACGGATCGTCATCCCGGCACCTCCTCCAGCCTCTCTCCTGCCATCGGTCGGCGCCGCACAACTTAGCCGATTCGCCCGCCTTTGGAGTGCCCGCAACCAGAGCGCGCCGGACGTCGGCGCCCGCCGACGCGCCGGCGGCGGTCACTCGACCACCAGCGACTGGCGCACCAGGATCGTCCGGTTGGCGAAGTCCAGGTAGCGCAGTTCGTAGGTCCCGGGGCGGTCCGGCACCTCCAGTGTCACCGGGTTTCCGTCGGAGACGCGGGCGGCGCTGGCCCAGGTGGTGTCCGAGGCTCCGACCTCGGCCAGGGTCACCCGGTCTCGCTCGTTGCCCGGGCCGGTCCAGGCGACCTGGATCGTGCCGCCGGCCGGCGCGCGCTCGACCGACTTCAGGCTGGCTTCCAGCCGCACGACTTCCAGCTCGTCCCGGGCGATCACCTCTCCGGTTGTCCCCAGGACGTAGCGCAGTTCGTAGGTCCCGGGCTCGGCCGGCGCGTCGAGGCGGACCGGGTCGACCGGGGCCTCCGGGTCGGCCTCGGCCAGCGGCTCCGCCCCGTCCGGCGCATCGGCCGGAACCAGCACGATCCGGTCGTTGCGCCGGTTCGGCCCCTCCCAGGCAACCGGGAAGCGCGATCCCGCGACCACCTGGCCCGGGCCCTCAAGCGCGGCGGAGACGGCGACCACCTCGACCGGCGCCGAGGCCAGCATCCGCCGTCCCTGGTCGAGGACGTAGCGCACCTCGTAGAGCCCCGGCACGTCCGGTGCGGCGAGTTCGATCCGGCCGCCTTCCCGGGCGCGGACATGGCCCCCGATCTCGTCTTCCGGCTGGTCCGGCTCGACCAGGGTGACGAAGTCGCGGGGATTGACCACGCCGCCGACCTGGACGACGACCGTTCCGCCCGCCTGGGCCTGCCCCTCGATTCCGAGCGTCGGCGACGGCTCGGTCACCTCCACCAGCGCCCGGGCCAGCGGCCGGCGCCCCTGGTCGAGGACGTAGCGCAGCTCGTAGAGTCCCGGCGTCCCCGGCGCGGTCAGTTCGGCCGGGCTGCTGCGGCCGGCCCGCTGGTGGTTGCCGATCTCGTCGTCCGGCGCCTCCGCCGGCACGATCGTGATGAAGTCCCGGTCGTTGACCGTGCCCTCCCACGCCGCCTCGAACCGCGCCCCGGCCGGCACCGTCTCCGGCACCTCCAGCGTCACCTCGCCGTCCACCAGGAGGATCGCCGCGCGGCCTTGGACCGTGCGGCCATCGTCCAGGACGTAGCGCACCTCGTGCGGCCCCGGCATCCCCGGAGCGGTCAGCTCGGCCGGGCTGCCACGATCGGTCCGGACGTGGACCCCGACCTCGTCCTCGTCGGCGTCGGCTGGAACGATGGTGACCAAATCCCGGGGGTTCAGGGTCGGGTCCCAGGACACTGTCAACGTCGCCCCGGCGATCGCCTGCGCGGGGGCGTCGATCGCGACCGCCGGCTCGGGCTCTGGTTCCGGCTCCGGCTTGGGCGGCGCTTCGGGCTTGGGTGGGGGCGACGGCTCGGCAACAGCCCGGGCGGTCTGGCCGAGCGCGGCGGCAAGTTCCTCGGCATTGGCGGCGGCGAAGAACTGGCCGCCGGTGTTCTCGGCAATGCAGGACAGCTGCGCCCGTTCTTCCTCCCCGGCGAGGTCGAAGCCGATGACATGGGCGGTGAAGGCGACGCCCGCCCGCTCCAGCTCCGCCGCGACGGCGCACGGATCCGCGTTGCAGGTCTCGATCCCGTCGGACAGCAGGACCACCGTCGCCGGCGTGTCCTGCCAGGACAGCATCTCGGCGGCATGGCGCACCGCATCGGTCAGCGGCGTCTTGCCGCGCGGGGTCAGGCTGTCGAAGGTCTCCAGGAAGGTCGCGCGGTCCGCCCCGCCGACGGGAATCACGGTCTCGATGTCGCCGCAGTCGCCCTGGCGCCGGTGACCGTATGCGACCAGGCCGAGGCGCGCGTCGGGCCCGAAATCGTCGACGATGTCGGCCATCACCTCGCGCGCGATCTCGATCTTCGAGACCCCGTCGATCTGGCCCCACATGCTGTTCGACGCGTCGAGCACGATCGCCACGTCCTCCGCCGCGGCCGGCGCGGCCAGGACGGCCATCGCCAGGCTCGCGGCCAGGCCCGCGGCCGCGAGCCTCGCCGCCCGGCGCTCTGGTGCTTGCGTCAAGACCCCCTCCTCCCTAGGTACCGGGCTGGAACCCGGCATGTGTCTTCTTGAACCGCGGCGGCAGTTCGTGCCCCACTGCTGCGACACAATAACGACCGAGAATCCCAATTCGCGAACGAAAGGATCGCCCGAGAGTCCGACCGTAGCCGGATTCGTACGCCTTTCCAACCGCACCGGCCCGGACAGGTGATCCCGCGGCGACTGCCCCTTCAAAAACCGCCGGCGACGCGCTGTCGTCGTGGCCCCTCAGCAACCGCCCGACGGCAGGTCTTCAGACGGGTGCAGTCGAGCGTTCCTGGCCCGACCAACGGGCGATCGGCGCAGGCGGCCACCTGCCGATCTGGACGAAACGGACGGATGGGCTGTGACTGTGCCCGCCCTGAGCGTGCGGGACCGGTCGCATCAATTCGCCAACGCCGCATCCACCGCGTCGCCGAGCTTCTCGACGATCTCCGCCACATGCGCCTCGTCGATGATGAACGGCGGGGCGAGCAGGATGTGGTCGCCACGGCGGCCGTCGATCGTGCCGCCCATCGGGTAGCACATCAGCCCGCGCCCCATCGCTTCCTTCTTGACCTTGGCGTGCAGCTTCAGGCCGGGATCGAACGCCTGCTTCGAGCCGCGGTCGGCGACCAGTTCGATGCCGAGGAACAGGCCGCGGCCCCGGATGTCGCCGACATGGTGATGGTTGCCGAAGCGGCTTTCGAGGGCGCCCCGCAGCCGGCCGCCCATCGCCTGGACGTTCTCCAGCAGCCCCTCCTCCTCCACCGCCTGCTGGACCGCGAGCGCGGCGGCACAGGCGGTGGCGTGGCCCATGTAGGTGTGGCCATGCTGGAAGAAGCCGGTGCCATCGCGGATCGCCTCGAAGATCTTCCGCGCCACGAGGAGCGCACCGATCGGCTGGTATCCCGCGCCCAGGCCCTTGGCCGTCGCCAGCAGATCCGGCGCCACGCCGTCCTGCTCGCAGGCGTAGAGCGTGCCGGTCCGGCCCATGCCGCACATCACCTCGTCGAGGATCAGCAGCACGCCGTGCCGGTCGCAGATCTCGCGCACCCGCCTGAAATAGCCGGGCACCGCCGGCACTGCACCGGCCGTCGCGCCAACGACCGGCTCCGCGACGAAGGCCATGACGGTTTCGGGGCCGAGGCGGACCAGCGCGTGCTCCAGTTCGTCGGCGATCCGGCGGCCATAGGCCTCGACGCTCTCGTCGACCATTCGGCCGCGATACTCGTAGCAGGGTTCGATATGCTCGACCTCGACCAGCAGCGGCTCGAACTGGGCGCGGCGCCACTGGTTGCCGCCGGCCGCCAGCGCGCCCAGGGTGTTGCCGTGGTAGCTCTGGTGCCGGGCGACGATGTGGCGGCGCTGCGGCTGGCCGATCTCCAGGAAGTACTGCCGCGCCATCTTCAGCGCCGCCTCCACGGCTTCGGACCCGCCGGACACGAAATAGACCCGGTCCAGGTCGGCGCCCGGGATCGCGGCGGTCCTGGCGATCAGCCGGTCCGCCAGCCGCTCCATCGGATCGTTGGTGAAGAAGCCGGTATGGGCGAACGGCAGCTCGCCGATCTGGCGGCGCACCGCGTCGATCACGGCCGGATGGCTGTGGCCGAGGCAGGACACCGCGGCGCCGCCGGACGCGTCGAGGTAGCGCCTGCCCTCGCTGTCGATCAGATAGGGCCCCTCGCCGCGCACGGCGGTCGGCGGCTGCACTTGGGTATGGCGGTGGAATACGTGGCTCATCGAACGTCCATCGGTCGCGGAACTGAGGATCAGGCGCTGCCCCGGTCCCGCTGACCGGTGCGCAGGGTCCATTCTACGATATCCTTCAGCACATCGCCCAATGCCGCGTCGAAGGCCAGGATCACGTCGCGGAAACCGCGGCTGTCGGCGTCGACCAGGGATTCGAAGGTCTGACCGGCGACGATCCGCCGCTCCGGCATGCGCACCAGCTTGGCGTTGATCTGGACCCGTACCTGCGGCGCGCCGGCGTCGTCGACATATTCGGCCTGGAACTCGCGCAGCTCGGCCTTGAGGACGAAGTCGGCGCGCAGGCCGAAGGTCTCCCGGCCGACGGAGATGATCGAGTCGGAGTTCTCGAAGCTCTCGACCAGAAGCGTCTGGATCATCAGCGGCGCCCGCTCGGTCCAGGCGACGTTGGCATAGTACTCGATGCGGGTCAGTTCCCGCCGGAGCGCGATCCGAACCGTGTCGAGCGCCGCGGCGGCCGTCGCCGGCTCGACCAGGAGTTGCCAGTCGACCCGGGGCAGGTCTTGCGGGAACGTGCTCTTCGGCGTGAGGGTGTAGAGGTCCGGCGGCTCGCTCAGCCCCGGCAGGGAACCGCAGGCCGCCACTGTCGGGGCTGCAAGAGCCAGCGCGGCGGTGCCGCGCAGCAGCCTGCGGCGATCGACCGGGTATCGCGTGGTCATGGGTCTCACTCACTCCGTAGGCACGCCCCGGCCGGTTTCGCCGAACAGGAAGCGGGCAGGTGCCCGCTCGATCTGTTCGGCGACCCGGGACAGGGTCTCTGCGAGGCCGCGCAGCTCGGTCACCATCAGCGTGAACTCGGTCAGGCCGGAGCCGGCGAACTGCTCCAGCTCCGGCCGGATGTCGGCAATCAGGCCACTGACCTCGTTGCCGAGTTCGGTATAGCTGTCGGCCAGTTCGCGCAGGTCCTGGGCGGTCGCCTCCAGCTCGCCCGTCGCGGAGCCGGTCGTGCGGTCGAGCTTGGCGATCAGGCCGCTCAGCTGGTCGCTGATCCGCGCCGCGTCGATCCGCGTCTCCTCGACAAGCCCATCCAGGTTGACGACCAGGCTGTCGATGTCGTCGACCACACGCTCCAGGCTGGGCGCCTGAAGCGCGAGCGCGCCGGTGATGGTCTTCACGTCGTCGATCGCGCCGGACAGCGCGGCGACGTTCTCCTCGGACAGCAGCACGTTGGCCTGCACCATCAGCTGGTCGGTCTTCGCCAGGATCTCCGGCAGGGAGTCGAGGACCGCCTGGATCGTCGACGGCTCCGACTCGATCCGCGGCGGATCCTCCTCGCTCGCCGCCACCAGCAGCGGCGCATCCTGGCTGCCGCCGGCGATCAGGACATAGACACCGCCGGTAATGCCCTGGAACTCGAGCCGGGCGAAGCTGTCGGTCTTGATCGGCGCCTCAGCCTCCACGTCGACGATCACCTCGACCTGCTCGATGTTGTCGGCCGGGATCGAGATGTCGGTCACCTCGCCGATCGGGATGCCGCGATAGCGCACGGTACTGCCGACCTGCAGGCCGGTGACCGAGCCGGAGAACAGGATGCGGTACTGGCGGGTCTCCTCCTGCAGCGTCACCTGGCTCAGCCAGATCACGAATCCGGCGAGACCCAGCATCAGCACCAGGACAAACGCGCCGACGGCGACATAGTTCGCGCGGGTCTCCATGGGGCGTTCAGTCCGCGTGGCCGGCGCGATCGGGGGAAGCGTCGCCGCCTGCCTGGCCGGCGCGGGCGGCCCGGGCACGCGGCCCGTGGAAGTAGTCGCGGATCCAGGGGTGATCCAGCTGCATCAGGTTTTCCATCGTGTCGACGACGACTTTGTGGTCGACCAGGACGGCGATACGGTCGCAGATCGCCGCGAGACTGTCGAGGTCGTGGGTCACCATGAAGACCGTCAACCCAAGGCTGCGGCTGAGCGCCCGGATCAGCTCGTCGAACGCCGCCGCGCCGATCGGATCGAGGCCGGCGGTCGGCTCGTCGAGAAACAGGATGTCGGGGTCGAGCGACAGCGCCCGGGCGAGGCCGGCGCGCTTGCGCATGCCGCCGGACAACTCCGACGGCACCTTGTCGCCCGCGGTCGCGGGCAGGCCGACCATCCCGACCTTGAGGCGCACGACCCGGTCGATCAGCTCGGGCGGCAGGTCGGTGAACTCCTTGAGCGGCATCGCGACGTTCTCGGCGACCGTCATCGAGCTGAACAGCGCTCCGTCCTGGAACAGCACGCCGATATGCCGGCGCAGCCCCACCGCCTCGGATTCGCCGAGCGCCAGGGCGTCCTGCCCCAGCACCTCGATCGAGCCGGCGTTGGGGCGCAGCAGGCCGACGATCTCCTTCAGCAGCACCGACTTGCCGGTGCCGGACCCGCCGACCACCCCCAGCACCTCGCCCCGGCGGACGTCGAGGTCAATGCCGTCGTGGACCGTCTGGGTGCCGAACCGCGTCACCAGACCGCGCACCCGGATCACCGGCGGACCGGGGTCTGCCGCGTCGTCGCGGGGCGGGGCCGCGGGGTCCGGGCGGGTGGAGATCTCATGCAGGGAGGAAGCCATGCCGGCGCCTCAGACGCCCATCACGGAAAACACGATCGAAAACGCCGCATCGATCACGATCACCAGGAAGATCGCCTGGACCACCGCCTGGGTGGTCATTCGGCCGACGCTCTCCGCGCTGCCGGAGACCTTGAGGCCCTGGTAGCAGCCGACCATGGCGATGGTGAACGCGAACACCGGCGCCTTGACCATGCCGATCCAGAACTGCTCGACCCCGACCGCGCTGCGCAGCTGGTCCAGGAACATCGGCGGGTCGATGCCCAGCGTTGCCCAGGCCATCGCGCCGCCGCCGGCCAGACCCAGGATGTCGGCGAAGAAGGTCAGGATCGGCAGGCTGATCAGGAGCGCGAAGATCCGCGGCAGGACCAGCAGGTCGATCGGGTCGAGGCCGAGCGTCTGCAGCGCGTCGACCTCCTGGTTGACCTTCATGGTGCCGATCTGCGCAGTGAAGGCGGAGCCCGACCGGCCGGCAACCACGATCGCGGTGATCAGGCCGCCCATCTCGCGCAGCACCGCGATGCCGACCAGGTTGACCGTGAAGATCTCCGCGCCGAACTGGCGCAGCTGGTCGGCGCCCTGATACGCCAGCACCATGCCGACCAGGAACGACAGCAGCCCGACGATCGGCAGGGCGTTGAGGCCGGTCTGCTCGACATGCGCGACGATCGCCGTGCCGCGCAGCCGCCGCGGCTGGACCAGGGCGCGGCCGGTCTTGACCACCAGCATGCCGAAGAAGCCGAGCAGGCTGGTCCCGTCGCGGCCGACGGCGACGGTCGAGGCACCGAGGTGGTAAAGGAAGCGAATGCCCATGGACGGGGTCGGCGGCGCCGGCCGGTCCGTCTCGGCGCCGGCGACGGCGTCCATCAGTCCGGTCCAGCGCGGCCCCAGCCCCCGCCGCTCCACCGCCAGGCCCGCGGCCTCCAGCCGGGTCTCGATCCGCCGCACCAGGCAGGCGCCGACCGTATCGAGCGCGTCCAGCCCGGAAAGGTCGAGGACGGCGTGCCCCGCGTCCCGCGGCGGCGCAAGATCCGCCACCCGGCGCGACAATCCGGCGGCATGGTCGATGTTCCAGCGCCCGCCGCAGCGAACCACCAGGGTTTCGCCCTCGCGCCCGGTCTCCAGCACGGGCGGTGCACCGGTCTCGTCCGGGGGCGCCATCCCCATCCCGCCGCGATCGGGAGAGGCGGAATCGCTCATCGTCCGCCCACAGTGCAACGGCCGCGCCACGCGCCTTGCGGGCCTTTGCCATTTGCCGTGGCGCGATTAGGATGCGCGGTCTTGTCGGCCCGTCCAGCCAAGGTTCCCCCGATGGATCTCAAACAGCACATCCGCAGCGTGCCGGACTTTCCCAAGCCCGGTATCCTGTTCTACGACATCTCGACGCTCTTGGCCCACCCGGAGGCGTGGCGCGTCACGGTCAACCGGCTGGCGGAGGCAATCGAGCCGATGGAGCCGGACATCCTGGTCGGGATCGAATCGCGCGGCTTCCTCACCGCCGCCCCGCTTGCCTTCGCCATGGGCAAGGGGTTCATCATGCTGCGCAAGAAGGGCAAGCTGCCCGGCGAGACGATCCCCTACACCTACGACCTGGAATATGGCACCGACACGATCGAGTTGCAGGCCGACGCGATCGAGCCGGGCCAGCGCGTCGTGATCCTGGACGACCTGCTGGCGACCGGCGGGACCATGGCGGCGTCGGTCGCGCTCCTGCGCAAGGTCGGGGCAGAGGTGATGGGCGTCGCCTGCATCATCGAGCTGACCTTCCTCCAGGGCCGCGACCGCATCGACGCGCCCTGCCATACGCTGATCGCGTACGACGAATAGCGCCCGGCGCTACCCCGCGGCCCCGACTGCCCGCCCCGCCGCCAGCAGGCCGCGGTCGGTGCCACGGCCGCCGATCAGCGACAGGCCGAGCGGCAGGCCCTCGGCGCTCTTCACGACCGGCATCGAAAGCTGCGGCAGCCGCCCCAGTCCGGCCACGCACAGCAGGCGCAAGGCGCGGTTCCGGCTCTCGACGACCTGGTCCGGCGGCAGGCCGATCTCCGGCGCGACGCCTGGAATGGTCGGCTGGACCAGGGCCGTGCCCGGCGGCAGCAGGCCCGCCAGCATCGCCGCCACGTCCTCCCGGAACGGTTTCGCCTCGGCGACCGCCTTGTCGGTCACCGCCGCCGCCCCGTCGAACCGCTCGGCGATGTTCGGGCCGAAGGCGGGCCGGACCGACCGGATCCAGTCGCGGTGGGTTTCCCAGATCTCCCGCCACTGCAGGGTCGAGAAGCGGGGATGCCATTCGGCGAGGCCGTTCTCGCTGAGCCGCACCGGCTTCAGTTCGGCCTCCAGCGCGGACGCCGTCCGCTCCGCCGCCGCGAGCAGGAGCTCCCGCGCCTGCCCGTCCGCCTCCTCGAACGCGTCCTCGACCAGCAGGACGCGGGTCGGCACCGCCTCCGATCCCTGCGGCAGCAGGATGTCGCCGACCCGCGCCATCAGGTCCGGGTCGCGCGCGAACCAACCCACCGTGTCGAAGCTGGGCGCCAGCGGCATGATGCCGTCGAGGGTGATCGCGCCGTGCGTCGTGCGAATGCCCCAGATGCCACAATAGCTGGCGGGCGCCCGGACCGAGCCGCCGGTGTCGGTGCCCAGCGCGAAATCCACCAGGCCGCCCGCCACCGCGGAGGCGGAGCCCGACGACGACCCGCCGGGGATCCGGCCGGGAGCGTTCGGGTTCCGCGGCGTGCCGTAGAAGTGGTTCTCGCCGTTCAGGCTGAACGCCAGTTCATCGGTCACCGTCTTGCCGACCAGCCGCGCCCCCGCCGCCAGCAGCGCCGTCACCGTCGGCGCCGTGGTGCCGGCCGGCGGGTGGCTCGCCAACCAGTCCGGATTGCCGCAGCCGGTGCGGTGACCGGCAATGTCGTAGAGGTCCTTCGCGGCGAAACCCAGCCCCGCCAGCGGCCCCTCCGGAGCGCCGTCGAGCGCGACATGGGTGTCCCGGCAGAACGCTCCCAGGGTGTCGCCGATCGCGTCATAGGTCATCTCAACGCTCTCCCGCACAGGCAAGGGGACCGGTCACGGATCTGCGGATGCCGCGGCCGATCCTGCCAAAGTGATCGCACCGCCACCCTCCGCAGGCAAGCCGCCGCGACTCTCCGGTCCGGATGCCCGTGCGGCAGGCAATTTTCTGCCCAAGCTTCGGGCATTTCGTTCGGCAGGCAGGCAGGCATACGACCCGCGGCCAAGCCCTGCGGACCGACGCGCCGACATGGCACGGGGCATGCTATCGGGAACACGGCGCTGCCGCCATCAACGCCGTGGCAGCCCGGAGGGTGCAGTCGGACGCGCCGGGCGCAGGGAGGGCCGCCGCATGGGGTATCGGGAGGAGACCCGGACGATGAGGCCGCTGGGCTTTGCGCCGGCCAATCGCTGGCGGGTCAGCGAAGCCGCGGCCGACCTCAGCCGCCCGGCTCCGCCGCCACGACCGGCCACGGTCGCCGCCGCCCCCAAGCGGGTGACCCTCGACCTGACGCGTACCGCCATCCTGGTGGTCGACATGCAGAACGACTTCTGCCATCCGGACGGCTGGCTGGCCGGGATCGGCGTCGACGTAACGCCGGCGCGCCGGCCGATCGCGCCGCTCGGCCGGCTCCTGCCGGTGCTGCGCAAGGCCGGAGTGCCGGTGGTCTGGGTCAACTGGGGCAACCGGCCCGACCTGGCCAACATCCCGCCGTCCCTGCTGCACGTCTACAACCCGACCGGCGACGCCGTCGGCCTGGGCGATCCGCTGCCGGCGGCCGCCGGCCCGTCCGCCGGAGCGCGGGTCCTGACCGAAGGCTCCTGGTCGGCCGCGGTGGTCGACGGCCTGGCCGTCGGGCCGGACGACATCGTCGTGTCGAAATACCGGATGAGCGGATTCTGGGACACGCCGCTCGACGGCATCCTGCGCAATCTGGGCGTGACCACGCTGCTGTTCGGCGGGGTCAACGCCGACCAGTGCGTGCTGCACACCCTCGCCGACGCGAATTTCCTCGGCTACGACACGCTTCTGGTGGAGGACTGCACGGCGACCACGTCGCCCGACTACTGCTGGCACGCGACGATCTACAACGTCCGTCAGATCTTCGGCTTCACGGTGAGGTCCGACGGCCTCATCGACGCGCTGGAGGGGTGAACCACGATGGCCGCCCCCGTCGTCAGGCGCCCCGCGGACTACCCCGCCTTCCGGATTTCCGACGGCGACACCAACTATCTCGCGCTGCTCGCCGATCCGATGGGCGACGCCGGCATCGGCGTCGGCTTCGTCCTGGCGGTCGAGATCTATCTCCCCGGCGGCGCGACGCCGCCCAACGCGCATGCGACCGCCCACGAACTGTTCTTCATCCTGAAGGGCCGCGGCCGGGCGCAGTGCGACGGCCATGTCGCGGAGATCGCGGCCGGCGATACGGTGATCCTGCCGCCGGGCACGACCCACGTGATCGAGAATACTGGACCGGGCAAGCTCTACGCCCTGTGCCTGATGGTCCCGGACGAGGAGTTCGCCGCGCTGATCCGCGGCGGCACGCGGGTCGCACTGGACGACGAGGACCGCGCCGTGATCGCCGGCGCCGACGCGGCCGGCCTGGCCGCCACCGGCCGGTCGTGAGCGGGGGCATGCGCGTCCTGGTGGTCTGGGCCCATCCGCTGGCGGACAGCTTCTCGGCCGCCCTGTTCCATCGCGTCTGCACCGCGCTGGAAGCGGCGGGGCACGAGGTCGACCGGCTCGATCTCTATCGTGCCGGCTTCGAGGCCTGCCTGTCCCGGGCGGAGCGCGAGGCCTATCACGACATCGCCGCCGACCGGACCGCGGTCACCGGCCACATCGGACGGCTGCAGGCGGCGGAGGGGCTGGTGTTCGTCTTCCCGACCTGGAACTTCGGCGCGCCGGCGATCCTGAAGGGCTGGTTCGAGCGGGTCTTGCTGCCCGGCGTGGCCTTCACCGTCGAGGGCGGCACGACCCGCCCCGGCCTGCGCCACATCCGGCGCTTCGCCTGCATCACCACCTACGGCGCGCGCCGATGGGTCGTGAAGCTGGTGGTCGGCGACCCCAACAGAACCGTCTTCATGCGCGGCTTCCGCCGGCTGATGCCGCTGTCGGCGCGGGCGACATGGCTCGCGCTCTACGATATGAATTCTCCCGATCCGGCGCGCCAGGCAGCCTTCCTCGATCGCGTCGGCCGCAGCTTCGCCACCTGGTAACCACCCTCCCCGCCCTCCAAGAGCCTGCCATGCGCATCCATCTGGTCCATGCCCATCCGGTGCCGGAGAGCTTCAACGCCGCCTGCCGCGACGCGGCGGTCGCCGCGCTGGAGCGGGCGGGGCACGAGATCGACCTGCTCGACCTCTACGCCGAGGGTTTCGAGCCGGTGCTTTCCGCCGAGGAGCGGCGGGTCTATCACGATATCGGCCCGAACGTGGCGACGGTGGAGGACTACGTTGTCCGGTTGCGCGCCTGCGATGCGCTGGTCCTGGTGTTCCCGACCTGGTGGTACGGCATGCCGGCGATCCTGAAGGGCTGGTTCGACCGCGTCTGGGCGCCGGGGGTCAGCTTCACCCTGCCCGAGGGCGGCGGCCCGATCCGGCCCGCCCTGACCAACATCCGCAAACTGGGCGTCGTCACCTCGACCGGGGCGCCGAAGTGGTTCACCAGACTCTACATGCGCGAGCCAGTGAAACGCGTCGTCCTGCGCGGCCTCAAGACACTCTGCGCGCCAAAGGCCGACCACGTCTGGCTCTGCCACTACGGCATGGACGCGTCGACCGACGACAGCCGGAAGGCCTTCCTGACCGAGATCAAGGACCGGTTCGCGCGGTTCTGAGGTCAGCCGATCGGCCATCTTGCACACCCCCCGGCCGCGATCCGACATTCCCGGTATCGACACGAAGAACCCCGAAGCCGGGAGCCGAAGACTCATGGATGTTCCTCTGGAAATCGCCTTTCGCAACATGGATTCTTCCGAATTCGTCGAGCGGCGGGTGCGCGAGAAGGTGGAGAAGCTGGAGCGCTTCTTCGATCACATCAGTTCCATGCGCGTGGTGGTCGAGGCGCCGAACCGCTCGCAGCACCAGGGCGGCCTCTATCAGGTCACCATCGAGATCGGCGTGCCGGGCAAACGGCTGATGGTCGATCGGGCGAAGCCCCACGACCACAGCCACGAGGACGTCTATGTCGCGATCCGCGACGCCTTCGACGCAGCCACCCGCCGGCTGGAGGACTATGCCGCGACCCTGCGCGGCGACGTGAAGGCCCATGAGGGCGTGCCGCACGCCAAGGTCATCCGCCTGTTTCCGGAAAGCAACTTCGGCTTCGTCCTGATGCCCGACGGCGAGGAGGTCTATTTCGACGCGGGCGCCGTCGAGGGCCGGTTCGAGGATCTGGCGGTCGGCACCGAGGTCCGGGTCTCGATCGCCCCCGACCGGACCCAGGAAGGCACCCGAGCCAGCCATGTCGAGGCGGTCGGCAAGCAGGGGCATGCGCTGCCGTGACCACCCTGCCGCGTCGCGCGTCGAGGCGCAGTGGAGGCGCGACGATCCTTTGCTGCCGCGAGTGCAGACCTCGGCACGTCGCGCCTTCGAGGCGACCTATGCGTCCACGGGCTGCCCGATGTCGTCCAGGCGGCGCTGCAGGCTGAGGCGGTCCAGCGCCTCGAGCCGGAGATTGGTGAAGATCTGCACCCGCCGCTCCAGCTCGAAATAGGCGGTCCGGAAGGCGCGCCGTCGGGCCTCCTCGCTACCCTCCGCCGCAACCGGGTCGGGCACGCCCCAATGGGCCTTCATCGGCTGCCCGGGAAAGATCGGGCAGACCTCCCCGGCCGCGTTGTCGCAGACGGTGAAGACGAAATCGAGCGGCGGCGCGTCCGGGCCGGCGAACTCGTCCCAGTTCTTCGAGCGGTATCCCGAGACGTCGTACTTGAACCGGCTCAGAGTCTCCAACGTCAGTGGATGGACCGTTCCCTTCGGATGACTGCCCGCGCTGTGGCCGACGAACCGGCCGGCGCCGTGGCGGCCCAGCGCCGCCTCGGCCATGATGCTGCGCGCGGAGTTGCCGGTGCACAGGAACAGGACGTGATAGGGGCGATCGCGCATGGCTCGTCCTTTCGAAGCCGACACGCCGGCCGATCCGGCGCTCATATCCATGACTTTCGAAATAACGAATCACACGATTGTGTACAATATCTTTGTGTGCGCCGTTGAGTAGTAGCGGCGCATTCCGTCCTCCGCGCTGCCCCTGGCCATCGCTCCGGAGCCGCGGCATGCTAGCGGTCGCGTCTTTCCCTCCCCCGGTTCGCGAGTCCCGCCGCGATGCCCGACCGCCAGACCCCGCGTCCTCCGACCGCCCGGCCCTGGTGGCGCGGAGCGATCATCTACCAGATCTACCCTCGCAGCTTCTTCGACTCGAACGGCGACGGGATCGGTGACCTGCCCGGCGTCATCGCCAGGCTCGACCACATCGCCGGACTCGGCGTCGACGCGATCTGGCTGTCGCCGTTCTTCACGTCGCCGATGAAGGATTTCGGCTACGACGTGGCCGACTACCGGACGGTCGATCCGATGTTCGGCAGCGACGCCGATGCGGACCGGCTGATCGAGGCGGCGCACGCGCGCGGCCTCAAGGTGATGATCGACATGATCCTGCCGCACTGCTCCGACCGGCACGCCTGGTTCCAGGAGAGCCGGCAGAGCCGTGACAACCCGAAGGCCGACTGGTTCGTCTGGGCCGATCCCCGGCGCGACGGCACGCCGCCGACCAACTGGCTGTCGATCTTCGGCGGCCCGGCCTGGACCTTCGATCCCCGACGCGGCCAGTACTACTGGCACTGCTTCCTGAAGGAGCAGCCCAATCTCAATTGGCACAACCCGGACGTGGTCGAGGCCATGCTCGGACCCGAGGGCGAGGTGGCGTTCTGGCTCGACCGAGGGGTCGACGGGCTACGGCTGGATGCCATCACCACCCTGCTGCACGATGCGGAGCTGCGCGACAACCCACCGGCGACGCGCGGCCAGCTGATCGACATGGGCGGGGCGGAGGACAACCCGTTCGTCCGCCAGATGCACCTGTTCGACCGCGACCAGCCGGAGATCCTCGCCCGCTTCCGCACGCTCCGCGCCCTGTCCGACCGCTACGGCAACCGCTACACCATGGCGGAAATCGGCGACGTGGACGCGATCCCGGTCGGCAGCCGATACACCGCCGGGGAGGGGCTGCTGCACAGCTATTACATGTTCCAGCTGACGCATGACGAGATCGACAGCGGCTTTCTGCACCGCGTCGTCGGACGTACCGAAAGCCTTATCGGCGACGGCTGGACCACCTATACCCTCGGCAATCACGACACCGAGCGGCTGGTCACCCGGTTCGGCCGCGACCCGAACCTGAGTGGCGACCCGCCGGGGCTGGCCAAGCTGATGCTCGCGCTGATCACCTCCCTGCGGGGCGGCGCCTGCCTCTATCAGGGCGACGAACTTGGGCTGACCGAGGCCGACATCCCGTTCGAACAGCGGGTCGACCCGTTCGGCATCGCTTTCTGGCCGGTCTACAAGGGGCGCGACGGCTGCCGCACCCCGATGCCCTGGTCGGCGGGCGTGCCCCATGCCGGCTTCACCACCGGCACGCCCTGGCTGCCGGTGCCAGACGACCACCACGCGCTGGCGGTCGACCGGCAGAACGGCGACCCGGAGTCGGTCCTGGAGGCGACCCGCGCCTTTCTGGTCTGGCGCAAGACACATCCAGCCCTGGTCCACGGCGACAAGCGCATCTTGGCGACGCCCGCCCCGGTCTTCGCGATCGAGCGGGTCGAGGGAGACGACCGCCTGCTCTGCGTCTTCAACCTGTCGAACCGGCCGGCCGAGGCGTCGGTGGACGGATCCTGGCGCGCCATTGCCGCACCCGGCCCCACGGCCGGCGAGATCGACGGCGGCGTCGTCCGACTGCCGCCCTTCGGTGCCGTGTTCGCCCTGCATTCGTAGAACGCACCAGGCGAAGCCCCGTGCGATGGCCGCCGTCGCCCCGGCCGGCGAGGCGGGCGGGCGGGGCCTGCGAACCTCCCGACCGTGGGCCCCCGCTCACGCCCCGTACGGCGGCCGGTGCCAGTCCTTGGGCGACAGCGTGAAGATCCGCACGCCGTCTTCGGTGACGCCCACCGTATGCTCGAACTGCGCCGACAGCGAGCGGTCCCGGGTGACGGCGGTCCAGCCGTCAACCAGGATCTTGGTCTCGGCCCGGCCGGCATTGACCATGGGTTCGATGGTGAAGACCATCCCCGGCTCCAGCACCACGCCCTCGCCGGGGGCGCCGACATGCATCACCTGCGGCGCGTCGTGAAACACCCGGCCGATGCCGTGGCCGCAGAAGTCGTGGACGGCGGAGAAACCCTCCGCCTCCGCCACCCGCTGGCAGGCGTAGCCCACATCGCCCAGGGTGGCGCCCGGGCGCACCGCCGCGATCCCCGCCGTCATCGCGCGCCAGGTGGCGTCGACCAGTCGCTTGGCCTTGACCGGCACCCGGTCGCCGACCAGGAACATCCGGCTGGTGTCGCCGTACCAGCCGTCCAGGATCACCGTCACGTCGATGTTGACGATGTCGCCGTCGCGAAGGCGCTTGTCGCCCGGGATGCCGTGATTGACCACATGGTTGGGCGAAATGCAGCTGGCGTGCCGATAGCCGTTGTAGCCGACCGTCGCCGGCACGCCGCCGTGGTCGCGCATGAAGGCCTCGATCGCGGTGTCCAGATCGATCGTCCGGACACCCGGCGCGACCAGCGGCGTCACATGGTCGAGCGTCGCCGCCGCCAGCCGGCCCGCCGCTGCGAGACCGTCGAAGTCGGAGTCCGAATAGAGCGGGATGGGTCGCCCGTCCAGGTCGACGGGCGTTCCCCGGCGAGTCGGGGTGACGGCATCCATGGCGTCGTCGGCACCTGTTGTCGACAGGGCGGTCAGGCCCGCCGGGGCCGGACCGGTCCGCCGCCGACCCGGCGCCGGCGACCGGCGGTGTCGGGTGCGCCGTCAGGCTCGGCCGCCGGAGCCTCGGCTACCGCCGCCCGGGGCGGCGGCCGCTCGCCGGCCAGGATCGCCTCCAGGTCGGCCACAAGGGCCCGGCCCTCCGGCGTCAGGGTGACGATCTTGCGCCGCCGCTCCCGCGGATCTTCCTCGGCCCGGACCAGGCCATGGCCGCGCTGGCGGAACGACCGCCACTCCGACAGCGCCGCGACGTTGCGCGAGGCAGAGGACTGGGCGATGCCCAGCCGCTCCGACAGCTCCCGCATCGACATGCCCTCGTTCCGGGCAAGCGTCAGGAACGAGAGGGCGTATTGGATCGGCATGTCGGGATCGAGGGAGCGGAACGCTTCCAGCAGGCCGATCATCCGATCGAGCGCCGCCGGATCGGCATCGGCGTAGGAGGCGCGGGGGTCACGCCCCCCAGCCCCCTGAGCCCGAACCTGGGGTGGTACCCGCGCGCTCATGCCCGGCCACCCCGCCGCCGGTCAGGCCGTAGGCCCGCCGCCCCTGCCGGGCCGGAGTGTAGATCACCATCAGCCGGCCGAACCATAGCACCACCTCTCCGGCCTCGCGCCGGACCTCGAACCAGGGGTCGAGGGAATCGGGCCGCGTCCATCGGGCGAGTTCAGCGTATATCTGCCGTCCGCCGCCCAGTCTCACGAATATCGTCATGGCACCCTCTGCTGCCGAGCAACTGTCCCACCTGCCGCCACGCGCGGATGCGCGGCGATGCCGTTCGTCCGGTCGTCCGCCGGGTAGCGGTGCGCCGTGCCGCGGTCCCGAGGGGGCCGCCGCGGCGGCCTCCCCCGACATCGCCGCCACACCGGAACACGGCGTCGGGGCCGAGCAAAAACGAAGGCAGGAGCGGGTTGTGAAGCCCCTCCGGAAGGCCATCCGGCCGCCCGTCGGAATCGGCGTAGGTCGAGCGCGCCGTCGCGATCAGGATCATGGCGGTCATGGGAAGGCCTCCCGGAACAGAGGGTGGTCGGTCGCCCGACGGCCAACGGTCGCCGGGAACGCCGATGCTGGCCATGGCAGCCGACATCTATGCGTCAGGGCGAAAGTTCCGTGTTCGGATGGATCGTGTCAAGAAAAAGGTGTGCCGGGCGGAAAGCCGATGTCCCGGCGCAGACGATCGGACAGCGTGTCGGGTCGGATCGGCGGGCGCCTCGACCCGCCACCCGACGGCGGCGCCGGGCGATCCAGGGCGAAGGCGGCAATTCGGGCCGCGAGTCGAGAAAACCATTCCCGGAGGCGGCCTTTCGCAACGGCGGAGGACCGCGCTCTTCGGACGGTCAGAGCCATGTCAGTCCTCCCCGCGCGATTCGCAACGACGGAAGAAGGAGGCCGCGCCGGTGAAAAAGCATCCATGCTCGGATGATTCACGCCGCGCGGCCAGGCGGCGGCAACGGTCGGGGAGCCCTCTTGGACTCCCCGACCGCATGCGCAATACATCCTATATCGGATGCATTGTCAACGCCCCTTGGAACCCTCCTTGCGCCGCGGCGGCGGCAGGGTGAGACTGTGCCTCCGACGCCGCCCGCCCCACCATGCCACCCGTGCCGCCATGCCCCGCCCCGACCCGCCGCCTCGCCGATCCAAGCCTAGGCCGTCGACGGTGGCGGGACCGGCGTTCCAAGGCTTCGCGCCGGAGGGGCTCGCCTTCCTCGCCGACCTGGCCGACCACAACGATCGCGACTGGTTCAAGGCGCATCAGGACGTCTACGAGCGGGAGGTGAAGCGGCCGATGCAGGCGCTGGTTCGCAGCGTCGCCACCCGATTGGAGGGGGACGGCCTGAACCTGACCGGCAGTCCGAAGACCTCGATCTTCCGGATCCACCGGGATACCCGCTTCACCAACGACAAGACGCCGTACAAGCCCTGGGCCGCCTGCTACTTCTCCGCCACGGGGTCCAAGAAGGAGGACGGCGGCCTCTATGTCCATGTCCAGCCCGGCGGCTGCCGGTTGAGCTGCGGCATCTATCATCCGGAGCCGGCGGCGCTGGGCGCCCTGCGGCGGGCCATGGCGGCCGACGCGGAGGCCTTCCTTGCGCTGGTCGACGCGCTGGCCGCGGCAGGCCTGCCGCCAGTGTCGGACGAGACGCTGAAGACCATGCCCCGAGGCTTCCAGGACCACGCCGACGGGCCGTTGGCCGCGTATCTGAAAGGAAAGAGCCTCTACGTGACCCGGCGGGTCAGCGAGATCGCGTTCCTGACGCCGGAGGCGGTGGACGAAATCGCCGGCTTCGCGGCGCAGGCGGCGCCGCTGCTGGGCTTCGTCCACCGGGCGCTGGGCGCCCCCGGCTGGCGCGCGGACGCCCGCAACCCGCCCGGCGGCCGCCCCATGTAGCGCGCACTGCGCGAACCGATCCGGTGGCCGTCGCGCGGGCTCCGCGGCCGGCGCAGTGCGATCGAGGGAAGGTTGCGAGCCGCCTGCATCCCGGTCAGCTGATCCACGCGACGAACAGGTGGACGACGCGCTCCGCCGCGGCCAGGGCCTCGGCCGGCCCCCCCAGGACGATCCCCAAGGCCCCCAACATCAGGCCCAACAGGGCGAGATCCAGAGCATCGATCTCGCCCCGCTCGTCCCGCCAGAAGTCGCAATGGGTCGGACCGCGCTCCTGCGTCGGGACGACCGGTCCGGTCGGATCGTGAGGAACGAGAGGTCTCATCTCTGCGGTTCCAGTAGAAGGCCGCGGATACGGAGCGGCGCGAGGCAGCGGTCAATCCCCCAAAACCTGCCGCTCGCGCCGTCTGGAGACCATGTTTCAGACGGGCATAATCCCGGTTCTTGAGACCAGTACCCAAGCGGATACAGGCCTATACCGGCGGCGTGTCGATCCGCGAAGGAGGTATCGACGGCACTCCGCCGATCGACCCGAAAGCATCGACCGCGCCCGCCCGCGGGACACCCTGGAGGAAGGGCCGTGCGGCGGTGGAAGACCGTGGTGCGGATCGTCTGGCAGCCCCGCTGGCCGCGCCGCCGCCGGTCGTGCTAGCGTCGCGGACCCTTTGGGCGGACACACCAAGGCCTCGCGACAACCATGCTCTGGGCGCTCTATCGCGGCCTGACGACGCTGGCCGGGCCGGCGGTCCCGCTGATCCTCGGCCGGCGTACCCGGGCCGGCAAGGAGGACGCGGCGCGCCGGGGGGAGCGGCTGGGCCTCGCCGCCGCGCCGCGGCCGGCCGGGCCTCTGGTGTGGATCCACGCCGCCAGCGTCGGCGAGGCGCTCTCGGTGCAGCGGCTGATCGGCCGGCTGCTGGAGCGCCGGGACGACCTGCGCGTGCTGCTGACCACCGGCACCGTCACCTCGGCGCGGCTGATGGCCGAACGGCTGCCCGAGCGCGCGATCCACCAGTACGTGCCGATCGATCGCGCGCCCTATGCCCGGCGTTTCCTCGACCACTGGCGGCCGGACCTGGTCCTCTGGGTGGAAAGCGAGCTGTGGCCCAACCTCCTGGGCGAAATCGCGCGCCGCGGCATTCCGGCGGCGCTGGTCAACGCCCGGATGTCCGACCGCTCGTTCGCCCGCTGGCGCCGGCTGCCGCGGGCCGTCCGACAGCTGCTGTCCGCCTTCGACCTGGTGCTGCCGTGGAACGAGCGCGCCGGCGAGCACTACCGCGCGCTCGGCGCCCCGGCGGTCGGGCCGGCGGGGAACCTGAAGCTCTCCGCGGCCCCGCCGGCCGCCGATCCGGAGGCGCTGGCGGCGCTGCGCGCCGCGATCGGCGACCGGCCGGTCTGGCTCGCCGCGTCGACCCATGAGGGGGAGGAGACGATCGCCGCCGAGATCCACCGCACCCTCGACAAGCGCCTGCCCGGGCTCCTCACGATCGTCGCGCCCCGGCATCCGGCACGCGGCGAAGCCGTGGCGGCACTGCTGGAGGCCCGCGGCCTGACCGTCGCGCGGCGCAGCGCCGGCGCGCTGCCCGGGCCGGAGGCCGCGGTCTATCTCGTGGATACGCTCGGCGAGATGGGCCTCCTGTTCCGGGTGGCGCCGGTGGCGTTCGTCGGCGGCTCGCTGGTGCCCCATGGCGGGCACAACCCGATCGAGCCGGCCCAGCTGGGCTGCGCCGTGCTCTATGGTCCGCACATGGAGAACTTCACGGAGATGACCGGCCCGCTGGAAACCGGCGGCGGCGCGCGCGCAGTCGGCGCCGCCGCCGGGCTGGAGGCGGAAATCGCCGGACTGCTGGGCGACCCCGCCGCCGCCGAGGCGATGGCCGCGCGGGCTGGCGCGGTGGCCCGCAGCCTGGAGGGCACGCTGGACCGGGCGCTGGAGACCCTGGCGCCCCTGCTCGACCGGCTGAGCGAAGGGGCGCCGGCGCCGCCCTCCGTCGGCGGGTCCGAGCCTCTGCAGCGCGCCACGGCGACGGGCGGCGGCGCGTGAAGGCACCCGGCTTCTGGACCCGGCCGCCCGGCGCATCCGCCGCCCTGCTGGCACCCGCGGCGGCGGCATGGACCCTGGCGACCCGCCGGCGGATCGCACGCGGCCCGGCGGCGCAGGTCGGCGTCCCGGTGATCTGCGTCGGCAACGTCACCGCCGGCGGCAGTGGCAAGACACCAGTGGCGCTGGACCTGGCGCGCCGGCTGCTCGAGCACGGCGTCGATGCCGCCCTGCTCAGCCGCGGTTATCGCGGAGAGCTGAGCGGGCCGGTCCGGGTCGATCCCGGCCGGCACGGGGCGGCCGACGTGGGGGACGAGCCGCTGCTGCTCGCCACCGTCGCGCCGACCTGGGTCGCCCGGGACCGGGCGGCCGGGGCCCGCGCCGCCGTCGCGGCCGGGGCGGGCGCGATCGTGATGGACGACGGGTTCCAGAACCCGGGCCTGGCCAAGGACCTCTCCCTGCTGGTGATCGACGGCACGACCGGCTTCGGCAACGGCCGCGTGATCCCCGCCGGCCCGCTGCGGGAGCCGGTCGGCGACGCCCTGGCGCGCGCCGATGCGGCGGTGCTGCTGGGGGAGGACCGGCACGCCCTCGGCCCGGCGCTGACGGGGCGGCCGGGGCGGTCGGGGCCGCTCGCGGTGCTCCACGCCCGCCTCGCCCCGCCGCCCGACGCCGCGGCGGAGTGGCGCGGCCAGCCGGTGGTCGCCTTCGCCGGCATCGGCCGCCCGGCGAAATTCTTCGAGACGCTGGAGGGCCTGGGCGCCCGGCTGGTCGCTACCGTCGGCTTTCCCGACCACCACCGCTACCGGCCGGACGAGGTGATGCAACTGGTCGAAGCCGCCGCCCGCGCCGAGGCGGTCGCCGTCACCACCGCCAAGGACTGGGTCCGCCTGCCGGAGGAGGCCAGGCCCATGGTCCGCGTCCTGCCCGTCGCCGTCGCCTGGGCCGACGCGGCGGCGGTCGAGGGGCTGCTGGCCCCTTTCTCGAAAGCCGGACGCCCGGTCTAGGAACGGCCCCCGCCGCAACCGCCCGCCCCCCTCCGCCGTTGACGCAGCACGCAGTCGGAGGGGGAGACGGCCGATGCGGGTCAAGCCACTGTCGGAGGGGACCGAACGGTCCTACGCCATCGTCCTGGATCCGGGGGAGGAGGTGATGGACCGCCTGCTTGCCTTCGCCCGCGACTTCGAGGTCGACGCAGCGCGGCTGACCGCGCTGGGGGCGTTCAGCGACGCGGTGCTCGGCTTCTTCGACCTGGACGCCAAAGACTACCACCGCACCCGGGTCGACGAGCAGGCCGAGGTGCTGAGCCTGGTCGGCGACATCGCCCGCAAGGACGGCGAGCCCAAGCTGCACATCCACGCCGTGCTGGGCCGACGCGATGCCAGCGCGCTTGGCGGGCACCTCCTGGAGGCCCATGTCCAGCCGACGCTGGAGGTCATCGCCGTGGTCTCGCCCGCGCATCTGCGGCGCGAGATCGACGAGGCCACGGGCCTGCCCCTGCTGGTCCCGTGACCGCGAAGGCGATACCCATGCCCGCCCTGAACCGCGCGATCGGCCGCCGCACCTGGGTGATCCCGGAAGGATACATCCCCGAAAACTCGACCGGGCCCGAGCCGGCGATGACCAGCCACGAGACGGTCTGCCTGCTCAACACTTCCGACCGCACGGCCGGGGTGGCGATCACCGTCTACTTCCCCGACCGGGAGCCGGTCGGTCCCTACCGGCTCGAGATCCCGCCGCGGCGCACCCGGCACGTCCGGTTCAACGACCTCGACGACCCGGAGCCGGTGCCGCGCGGAACCGACGACGCCAGCGTCATCATCAGCGACGTGCCCCTGGTCGCGCAGCACACCCGCCTCGACAGCCGACAGGCCGAGAACGCGCTGATGACCACCCTGCCCTACGGCACCTGACCGCCCGGCCGGCTCGCCGATTACGGAAGGAGCACATCCCATGGCGAAAACCGTCGCCGACTACGTCCTCGAGCGCCTGCAGGACTGGGGCGTCAAGACCCTCTACGGCTATCCGGGCGACGGGCTCAGCGGCTTCCTGACCGCGCTCCACAAGGCCGGGGACGAGATCGCCTTCATCCAGTCGCGCCACGAGGAGGAGGCGGCGTTCATGGCCTGCGGCCACGCCAAGTACTCCGACGAGGTCGGTGTCTGCCTGGCGACCAGCGGGCCGGGCGCGATTCACCTGCTCAACGGCCTCTACGACGCCAAGCTCGACCACCAGCCGGTCGTGGCGATCGGCGGCCAGCAGCCCCAGGCGGCGATCGGCGGCTCCTACCAGCAGGAGGTCGACCTCCACACCTGTTCAAGGATGTCGCGCACGAGTACGTCCATGTCTGCACCTCGCCCGCCCAGGCCCGCCACCTGGTCGACCGGGCGATGCGCATCGCGCAGTCCTACCGCACCGTCACCGCGATCATCATCCCCGACGACGTCCAGCAGATGGACGCGGTGGAGACCCCGCGGCGCAAGCACGGCACGGTCCATTCCGGCGTCGGCTACGTGGCGCCGCATCCGATTCCCGACCGCAGCGAACTGGAGAGCGCGGCCGAGGTGATGAACGAGGGAAAGAAGGTTGCCATGCTGGTCGGCGCGGGCGCCCTGAAGGCGCCGGACCAGGTGATCGAGGTGGCGGAGACGCTGGGCGCCGGGGTCGCCAAGGCGCTTCTCGGCCGGACGGTCGTGCCCGACGACCTGCCCTTCGTCACCGGCCAGATCGGCCTCCTGGGCACAGAACCGTCCTGGACCCTGATGCAGGAGTGCGACACCCTGCTGATGGTCGGCTCGGGCTTTCCCTATTCGGAATTCCTGCCGAAGGAGGGCAAGGCGCGCGGAGTCCAGATCGACATCGACCCGCGGATGCTGTCGATCCGCTACCCGATGGAGGTCAACCTGGTCGGCGACGCTGGACGCGCTCCTGCCCTTTCTTAAGCGCAAGGAGGACCGGTCCTGGCGGAAGAAGCTGGAAAAGGAGATCGAGGCCTGGTGGAAGGGCGTGGACAAGCGCGCGCGCCAGAAGGCCGATCCGATCAATCCGGAACTGCTGTTCTGGGAGCTGTCGCCCCGGCTGCCGGACAACGTCATCGTCAGTGCGGATTCCGGCACCTCGGCCAACTGGTTCGCGCGTGCGCTCCGGTTCCGGCGCGGCATGCAGGCGTCGCTTTCCGGGACGCTGGCGACGATGTGCCCGGGCGTGCCGTACACGGCGGCCGCCAAGTTCGCCCATCCGGACCGGCCGGCGATCGGATTCGTCGGCGACGGCGCGATGCAGATGCTGGGCATCAACGCGCTGATCACGATCGCGAAGTACTGGCGGCTCTGGTCGAACCCGACCTGCATCATCGCCGTGCTGAACAATGGCGACCTGAACCAGGTGACGTGGGAACTGCACGCCATGGCCGGCACGCCGAAAGTCAAGGAGACCCAGGACGTGCCGCACTTCTCCTTCGCCACCTACGCCGACTCGCTGGGGCTCAAGGGCATCCGGGTGGAGACCCCGGACCAGATCGTCCCGGCCTGGGAGGAGGCGCTGTCGGCCGACCGGCCGGTGGTGATCGACGCCGTGGTCGACCCGACCATGCCGACCCTGCCGCCGCACATCAAGGCGAGCCAGGCGCGCAGCTACATGAAGGCGCTGATGAAGGGCGACCCCGACGCCCGGGCGATCCTCTGGCACAGCGTCGAACGCGGCCTGGCCTGATCCGATACCGCGATCCGGGACCCGACGCATGCCTCCGGACGAGCGCCTGCCGATCGAGCGGATCCAGGTCTCCGCCTACCGGAATCCGGTCACCGACGTGCCGGAGTCGGATGGCACGCTGAGCTGGACCGCCACCACTCTGGTCGTGGTGGAGGGCCGCGACGCCGCGGCCGTCGGCGCCTGCCATGCGGCGATGCGCGGCACCCTGCGCAACGACGGGCGCGAGGGCATCGCGGCCATGGCAGTCTCCGCCGTCGACGTGGCGCTATGGGACCTGCTGGCGCGGCGTGCCGATCTGCCGCTCGGCCAGATGCTGGGGCAGATGCACGAGACGGTGGCCGTCTACGGCAGCGGCGGGTTCACCAGCCTGGACGACGACCGGCTGGTCGAGCAGGCCCAGGGCTTCGTCGAGGATACCGGCACCGGTCTCGTCAAGATCAAGATCGGCCGCGACACCCGCCACGACGTGGAGCGGCTGGACCGGCTGCACCATGCCCTGCCCCACCGAGTCAGGCTGATGGTCGACGCCAACGGCGCCTATGCCCGCAAGCCCGCCCTCGCCATGGCCGAGCGCTGCGCCGACATGGGCGTGGTGTGGTTCGAGGAACCGGTGTCGTCCGACGATCTGGCGGGCCTCGCGCTCCTGGTCGGGCGCGCCCCGACGCCGGTCGAGATCGCCGCCGGGGAATACGGCTGGGATCCGGGCTATTTCCGCCGGATGCTGGCCGCCGGCGCGGTGGACGTGCTGCAGGCCGACGCCACCCGGTGCGGCGGGGTCACGGGGTTCCTGGCCGCGGCGGCCCTGGCGCAGGCCTTCGAGGTTCCGCTGTCGGCGCACTGCGCCCCCTCGCTTCACGTCCCGCTGATGGCGGCCAGCGCCAAGGCCCGGCACATCGAATGGTTCCACGACCATGTCGAGATCGAGCGCCGGCTGTTCGACGGCTTCCCCCGTCCGATCGACGGTCAGGTCGGCTTCGACCGGGGCCGATCCGGACTCGGCGTTGCCTTCAAGCGGCAGGACGCCTCCCGCTTCGCCCTCTAGAACAGGGGAGCCGATCCAGGTGACCACGACCACGGAACGACCGACCGCCCCGCCGGCCCGCCCAGTCGATTCCCATTCGCTGGAACGGGCGCTGGCGCAGGCGGTGGACGGCGAGGTCCGGTTCGACCGGGAGGCGCGCGGCCTCTATTCGACAGACGCGTCGCACTACCGACAGGTGCCGATCGGCGTCGTGGTGCCGCGATCGCGCGAGGCGGTCATCGACACCGTGCGGATCTGCCGCGACCACGGCGCCCCGATCACCAGCCGCGGCGGCGGCACCAGCCTGGCCGGCCAGTGCTGCAACGTCGCCGTCGTCGTCGACTTCTCCAAGTACCTCAACCGCATCCTGGAGATCGATCCCGAGGCGAAGACGGCCTGGGTCGAGCCCGGCTGCGTCCTCGACGACCTCAGGTCCGCCGCCGCCGGGCACCAGCTGACCTTCGCGCCCGATCCCTCGACCCATTCGCACAACACGCTGGGCGGGATGATCGGCAACAATTCCTGCGGCATCCACTCGGTCCGCGGCGGCCGGACCGCCGACAACGTCCATGAACTGGAGATCGTCACCGCCGACGGCGAGGTGATGACCGTCGGTCCGGTCGACGACGCCGGACTGTCCCGGCTCTGCGGCGAGGAGGGGCGGATCGGCGATCTCTACCGCGGCCTGCGCGACCTCCGCGACCGCCACGCCGAGGTAGTCCGCGCCCGCGATCCCGACATCCCGCGCCGGGTCTCGGGCTACAATCTCGACGAACGGCTGCCGGAAAAGGGCTTCCACGTCGCCCGGGCGCTGGTCGGCACCGAAGGTACCTGCGTCACCGTCCTTCGGGCCAGGCTGCGGCTGGTCGACCTGCCAAGACACCACACGCTGGTGGTGGTCGGCTTCCCCGACGTGGCGGCAGCCGGCGACGCGGTGCCGGAGATCCTGAATTTTGGCGTCAACGGCCTGGAGGGCATGGACCGCAAGCTGGTCACCTTCATGAAGGCCAAGCGTCTGAGCCCCGGCAGCGCCGGCCTGCTGCCGGACGGCGACGGCTGACTGCTGGTGGATTTCGGCGGCGAGGACAAGGACGACGCCGAGGGCAAGGCGCAGGCGATGATCGACGCGCTCGACCGCGGCCCCGGCCCGCCGTGGAGCCGGATGATCACCGATCCGGACGCAGTGCAGACGATCTGGGAGGTCCGCAAGTCCGGACTCGCCGCCACCGCGCATGTCCCGATGATGGCGGAGACCCATCCCGGCTGGGAGGACGCGGCCGTGCCGCCGGACCATGTCGGCCCCTATCTGCGCGACTTCCGCGCCCTGCTCGACCGCTACGGCTACGACTGCGCGCTCTACGACCATTTTGGCGACGGCTGCATCCACTGCCGGATCGATTTCGACTACGGCACCCTGCGCGGCGTCCAGGACTACCTCTCGTTCATCGAGGAGGCGGCCGACCTCGTCGTGTCCCACGGCGGCTCCCTGTCCGGCGAGCACGGCGACGGGCAAAGCCGGGGCGCCCTCCTGGAGCGGATGTACGGGCCGGAGCTGGTTGGCGCCTTCCGCGACTTCAAGCGGCTGTGGGACCCGGAGGGCCGGATGAACCCGGGAAAGGTGGTCGACCCCTGGCTGCCGACCCAGAACCTGCGGGCCGGCCCGGACTATCGGCCCTGGCACGCCGAGGTGCAGTTCGCCTACCCGGAGGACCGCGGCGACTTCGCGGCGCGGCGGAGCGCTGCGTCGGGGTGGGCAAGTGCCGGCGGCACGACAGCGGCATGATTTGCCCGAGCTACCGCGCCACCTACGAGGAGGCCTATTCGACCCGCGGCCGCGCCCGGCTGCTGTTCGAGATGATGCGCGGCGACTTCATCGAGGATCGCTGGCGTTCCGACGCGGTCCACGAGTCGCTGGAGTTCTGCCTGTCCTGCAAGGCGTGCAAGACCGAGTGCCCGGTCAACGTGGACATGGCCACCTACAAGGCCGAGTTCATGCACCACCACTACAAGGGCCGGCTGCGCCCCCTCGACGCCTGGTCCATGGGATTGATCTGGCGGTGGGCGCGGCTGGCGTCGACCATGCCGGGGCTGGTGAACCGGATGCTCGACCTGCCCTGGGCAGAGCGGCTTGCGAAGTCGGCCGGCGGTCTGGCGCAGGAACGGGAGATACCGCGGTTCGCGACTCCCGCCTTCCGGACGGCATTCCGGGCACCGACGCCGGCCGGCAGGCGCGCAGCCGATCCCGACGGCAGCGGGCTCTCCTCGCCGGTGGAGGGGCCGGGCGGCCGCCAGCCGCGCCGGGTGATGCTGTGGCCGGACACCTTCAACGGCTATTTCGCGACGGAGCCGCTGCACGCCGCGGCGGACGTGCTGGCCGGCTCCGGCTACGAGGTGACCATCCCCGACCGGCCGCTGTGCTGCGGCCGGCCACTCTACGTCCCGGCATGCTGACGCTGGCCCGCCGGCTGTGGCGGCGGAACCTGGCCGAGCTGCAGCCCCAGATCCGCCAGTCGATCCCGATCGTGGTGGTCGAGCCGGCCTGCGCCTCTGCCTTCCGCGACGAGCTGCCGAACCTGTTCCCGCGCGACCGCGACGCCCATCGGCTGGCCAGCCAGACCTGGCTGCTGAGCGAGCTCCTGGTCCGGGAAGGCTGGGAGCCGCCGAAGATGGCGGGCAAGGCGGCCGTGCATGGCCACTGCCACCACCGCTCCGTCCTGGCTTCGACGCGCAGGTCGACCTGCTGCGGCACATGGGCCTGGACCTTGAGGTGCTGGACGACACCTGCTGCGGCATGGCCGGCGACTTCGGCTTCCGGGAGAAGAGCTAAGAGATCGCGATGAGGACCGGCGAAGCGTCCTTCCTGCCCGCCCTCGACCGGATCCCGGGCGACGTGCCGGTGATCTCCGACGGGTTCACCTGCCGGGAACAGGCCCGCCAGGCCCGCGGCCGCCGGATCGAGACCCTGCCGGAACTGCTTCGGCGGGCCGGCGAAACGTAGGTCGCCCAAATCGCGCAGCAATCTGCGCGACGCCCCAACGGTCGCGGGAGCGCCCTTCGAGCCAGGCTCCCTCGCCCCCTCAGCGGCACGCCCCCTACCGCCGGGCGAACAGCTTCTCGATGTCGCTGAGCTTCAGCTCCACCCAGGTCGGGCGGCCGTGGTTGCACTGGCCGCTGTGCGGCGTCGCCTCCATCTGGCGGAGCAGGGCGTTCATCTCCTCCACCGACAGTCGCCGGCCGGAGCGGACGCTGCCGTGGCAGGCCATGCGGGAGCACACCGCGTCCAGGCGGTCCTTCAGGCCAGCGGCGCGGTCGAGCTCGGCGATCTCGTCGGCCAGGTCGCGGACCAGCCCGGCGACATCCGTCTGGCCCAGCAATGCCGGCACGCCGCGCACCACGACCGCGCCGGGGCCGAACGGCTCCAGCTCCAGCCCCAGCTCCGCCAGTTCCCCCGCCCGATCGGCGAGGCGGCCGGCATCGGCCTCGTCGAGCTCGACCACCTCGGGCAGCAGCAGGCGCTGAACCGCGACACCGCCCGGCTCGGCCAGCTCGACCTTCAGCCTCTCGTAGACCAGCCGCTCATGCGCCGCATGCTGGTCGACCACCACCAGCCCGTCCGCGGTCTGCGCGACGATATAGTTGGCGTGGATCTGCGCCCGCGCGGCGCCCAGCGGGTGGGCGTCCGGCGCCGGACCGTCGTCGGCGGCCGGCGGCGGCGCCTCGGCGCGGGCCGAGGGCGGGCCCAGATCCGCCCTCATCTGGCCGAGGCCGGCCGAACGACCGGCCGGCGGTGCCTGCCAGGCGGCCGCAGCCTCCGCCAAGCCGGCCGAAGGCGGCGGCTCGGCGGTGCGCCAGTGCGGCCCGGCCGGCGCCGTGCCGGCGCCGACGCGCCAGCCGCCGGGCACCACGGGCGGCGCGCCGTATCCGGGAGTCTCCGGCGCCCCCGACCGCAGGCCCTCCGGCCGGAACGCCGACAGCGCATCGGCACCGACGGTGTTGGAGGTGCGATGGCCGGCCGCCGCCAGCGCATGGCGGATCGCGCCGACCAGGAGCCCGCGGACCAGCGGAGAATCTCGAAATCGCACCTCGGCCTTGGCCGGGTGCACGTTCACGTCCACCTGCTCCGCCGGCAGGTCGATGAACAGCACCGCCATCGGGTGGCGGTCGCGCGCCAGGAAGTCGGCGTAGGCGCCGCGCAGCGCGCCCAGCAGCAGCTTGTCGCGCACCGGCCGGCCGTTGACGAACAGGTATTGGCCCAGGGTGTTGTTCCTGTTCAGCGTGGGCAGGCCGGCAAAGCCGCTGAGCCGCACGCCCGCCCGCTCGGCCTCCACCGGCACCGCATTGTCGGCGAAGTCACGGCCAAGGACGGCGGCCAGCCGGGCGCGCCGGGCGTCCAGGAGGTCGCCCTGGGCGGCGGCGACCTTGATCGGCGTCCGGCCGTCGTCGGCGACGGTGAAGCCGATCTCCGGATGGGCCATGGCGAGCCGGCGAACGACGTCGACCACCGCATCACGCTCCGCCCGCTCGCTCTTCAGGAATTTGAGCCGCGCCGGCGTCGCATAGAACAGGTCGCGCACCTCGACCCGGGTGCCGCGACCGCGCGCCGCCGGGCGGGGGCGGCCGACCGCCCCGCCCTCGACCGACAGGGCCCAGGCCGAATCGGCATCGGCGGTGCGGCTGGTGAGCGTGACCCGCGCCACCGCGCCGATCGAGGGCAGCGCCTCTCCCCGGAAGCCCAGCGTGGCGATCCGCAGCAGGTCGTCGTCCGGCAGCTTCGAGGTGGCATGCCGCTCGACCGCCAGCACCAAGTCCTCCGCCGCCATCCCGCAGCCGTCGTCGTCGACCGCGATCAGCACGCGACCGCCGCCGCGGATGGTCACGTCGATCCGGCCGGCACCGGCATCGATCGCGTTTTCCACCAGTTCCTTGACCGCGGCGGCCGGGCGCTCGATCACCTCGCCCGCGGCGATCCGGTCGACCAGCACGGGCGGCAGCCTGCGCAGGCTGGGGCGGTGGCGTTCGGGGGCGGCTGTCATCTCGGCGACCATGGCAGATATTGTAGCCGTCACCAGCCTCGGACGCTAGGGAAAGGGCGCAAGAGAGCACCCCTTCCGCGCACCGGGCCGGATACTGTAGAGAGGACTGGCAGGGTTCCGCAACCGTTGCCCCTCGGCATCGATTCCAAGGGAGATCCGCGTCCCCCATGGCGCCGCCGACCCGGCTCGTCTTCTCCACCGTCGCCGCATTGCTGGTGGGCGTGGCACTGCTGGTGCTCGGCAACGGCCTGCAGGGCACCCTAATCGCCGTGCGCGCGGACGCCGAGGGCTTCGGGGAGCAGGTCACCGGCCTGATCATGGCCGCCTATTTCGCCGGCTTCGTGGTCGGCTCGGTGACCGTGCCGCGGCTGATCGAACAGGCCGGCCACATCCGCGTCTTCGCCGCCCTCGCATCGCTCGCCAGCGTCGCCACGCTGGCGCATGTGCTGAAGATCGACCCCTGGACCTGGGGCGGCCTGCGGGCGATCAACGGCTGGTGCTATGCCGGGTTGGTCATGGTGGCGGAGAGCTGGCTGAACGGCAGCGCGGCGCAGGCGACCCGCGGCCGCATCCTGTCGCTCTACGGCATCGTCATGATCGGCGCCTGGGCGGTGGGCCAGGGCCTGCTGACGGTCGCCGATCCGGAGGGTTTCCGACTGTTCCTGCTGGTGTCGATCCTGATCAGCCTGTCGCTGGTGCCGATCACGCTCAGCCGCGCCCAGGCGCCGATCCTGCCCAAGGCGCTGAAGCTGAAGCTCGGCCGTCTCTATTCGGTGTCACCGCTGGGAGTGGTCGGCTGCTTCGCCAGCGGTCTCGCGATGAGCGCATTCTGGGCGCTGGGGCCGGTCTATGCCCGCGGCATGGGGCTGGGAGATAGCGGTGTGGCGCTGTTCATGGGCGTGACCATGGCCGGCGCCTTGGTGCTGCAGTGGCCGGTCGGGGCGCTCTCCGATCGCATCGACCGGCGCTGGGTGATCACCGGCGCCAGCCTGGCCGCGGCGGCCGCCGCCGTCGCGCTGGCCGCGGTACCGCCGAACGGCATCGGCCGCCTGCTTGCGCTCGGCTTCCTGTTCGGCGGGCTGGGCATCCCGATCTATTCGCTCTGTGTCGCCCATGCCAACGACTATCTGGAGCCGGAGGAACTCGTCACCGCGACCGGCGGCCTGCTGCTGCTCTACGGCTTCGGGTCGATGCTGGGCCCGGTGGTGGCCGGGGCGCTGATGGAGCGCGGGCAGGGCAGCGGCCTGTTCCTCTGGGCGGGGGCCGTCCAGGCGGCGACCGCCATATTCGCGATCTGGCGGATGCGGCGGCGGGCGCCGCCGACGGTGACGGAGCGAGAGGCCTTCCGTGCCGTCCCCCGCACCACGGCCGCGGCGCTGGAACTCGATCCGCGCGGCCGGCCACGGCCGACCGGCGAACCCGTATCGGCGCCGCCGCTCGGGACCATATCGGCGGAGCGCGGCGGCCGGCGAGAGCCCGCGGACGACGGTCCGCCACGCCCGGGCGCGGCCTGATAACCTCGTTGGCCGGCCACCGGCCGACCGCCAGGCCGGCATCGAACACGGGAACGGCGTCCCGGCGGTCGGGCCGGAACGCCGTCCTTCTGGAAAAGCACGGACCGCAGACGTGGCAGACCGTTCAGGCTGGCCGCCGCGTCGGTCGCCCCTTTCAGTCGCCCGACACCTCGGTCGAGGGGCCATCGCCATCGGGCGACGACCGCCGACGGGTGCGGCGCTTGGGCTTCGGCGCGTCGTCGCCACCGTCCGCGGATGCGCCGGTCTCGCCGCCGCCCTCACCCGGTCCGGCCTGCGCCTCCGGCGGCGTCTTGCGGGGCCGGCCACGCCGGCGCGGAGCCGGAGTCTCGGCGGGAGCCTCGCCGCCGCCCTGTTCCGAGCTCGGCGAATCGCCGTCGGGCCCACCAGAAGCATGGCCGTTTCCGGAGGCACCGGCCGACGGGCCGTTGCCGTGGGCACCGTTGGGCTGAGGCCCGTTGTTGCCCTGGGCCCCGTTACCTTGAGGTCCGTTGCCCTGGGCACGCGGACGTTCCCGCCGCTCGGGGCGGTCCGAGCCGAACCCGCCGAAGTCGTCCGACGCGAACAGGTCGCGATCGTCGCTCTGGCGCGGATCGGCGCCAAAGTCGAAGTCCCGGCCGCCGCTGTCGCGCGGATCGGCGTCGCCCTGGCGCTGGGGACGATCGCCCCGGTCGCCACGGCCGCCGCCCTGCGCCTGCGGCCGGTCGCGACCGGCCGGCTGGTCACCGCGCTGGTCCCTCTGGTCGCGCTGCTGTTCGGCTTCGTTGTACGATAGGATGATGCGGTAATAGTGCTCCGCGTGCTGGAGATAGTTCTCCGCCATCACCCGATCGCCAGCAGCAGCGGCGTCGCGCGCGAGGGCCAGGTATTTTTCGTTGACCTGGTGCGCGGTGCCGCGGATCCGGGTATCCGGACCATTGCTGTCGAAGGTCTGGTTGCGGTTCGGGACGTTCGGGCGACGACCACCGCCACCGCCGCTGCCCCGACCGCGTGAGCGCCTGTTGTTAGGTCCTTGTCTCATCCGACTGATATCGTCTGTTGCTGCCCAAAGGGGGTCGGTGGTCGCTCGGGCCGCCTCTGCCGCTGGAAGATCCACGCGGCAGCGCTCCGAACGTTGCGGGGCGCGTAGGGCGCCGCCGCCTTCGGCGCCTTCAGGCGCCGAAATCCTGCGGAAGCAGGACGGGCTGGCATTCGTGGGCGTGAGCCCCGATCCGCCTCGTCGCCTCCACGCTACGCGTGCCGACCACCATCGGGTCGGCGATCGTCATGCCGTCGTCTCGTCGTACTGTGTTTCGCCGCACCGCGTTTCGTCGTCCGCGCTCCGTCGCGATGCGCGATTGCCATTTCGCATCCCGCTCGGCCCGGCCGTCCGCCGCCTGTCGGCTCCGGAGACCGAACCCCTTCGGGACCGGCGCTCCGACACGGACGCCCCGAAACGAATCGACGGTCCGGGCGCTCCTCATCCGGCGCAGGCCCTCGGCAAACGCAACCCCGACCCGCGCAGATCCGGATATCGAGCATCCGGTTACGCAGCGATGTCGGGAACCTGCAAGCCGAGCGCCGCCGGGCGCTCATCGAACAGTCGTGCCACAGGGGTTTACCGGTGTTCCCGGACCCTCGGCCGACATTCGTCCTGGCCAAAAACGGTCGCGGGCCCCGGAAGGCTCCTGTCGCGGACCGTGCGGCACACTAACCGCAGAATCCGCCTTCTCCAAGCGATTTCTGGCCGATCACCACCCGAGGCAGGCCGCCGAGATCGGCAATCGTCGCGATCGGACCAAATCCGGCCGCATCCGCCATGGCTGCCACCGCCGTCGACTGGGTCGCGCCGACTTCGAGGGCCAGAAATCCGCGTGGCGCCAACAGGGTCGCGGCTTGCGGGATGATCCGTCGGTAGGCGTCGAGCCCGTCGGGACCGCCGTCGAGCGCCGGCCGCGGATCGTATCGCGCCACCTCCGGCGCCAGGGCGTCGATGTCCTGCGTCGCTATATAGGGTGGGTTGGCGACGATTGCATCCACCGGTCCACGAATCGACTCCGCCCAGTCGCCCACGGCGAATCGCGCCCGATCGGCCAAACCCAGCCGGCGGGCGTTGTCCCGCGCCGCGCGCGCCGCCACCGGGTCGCGGTCCACGCCGATGCCGCGGGCCGCCGGCAGTTCCGCCAGCAGGGCGAGCAGGAGACAGCCCGAGCCGGTCCCGAGGTCGAGGATCCGCCAGGCCTCCCGGCGGTCGCCGAGCCGGTCCAGCACGGCTGCCACCAGCGTTTCGGAATCCGCCCGCGGGTCCAGCGTGGCCGGCGTGACGGCGAAGCCCAGGCTCCAGAACTCCCGCCGGCCGAGGATGCGGGAGACCGGCTCCCGCACCGCGCGCCGCCCGACCAGGGCGGCCAGCGCCGCTGCCTCGTCCGGCGCCAGCGGCCGGTCGCGTTGCGCCAGCAGGCCGGCACGATCGAGCTCCAGCGCCGCCGCGGCCAGCAGCCGGGCGTCGACCGCCGGCGCATCCACTCCTGCCGCGGCCAGACGCGCCGCCGCCGCGGCGATCGCCCGATGAACCGGCAGTCCCTGCAGCGCTGCGGCGTCGGCCTCCGCGACCGGGACCCTGCCGCCGCTGTCGGGCGCGGGATCCGAGGTCATGTGATCTCCGCCAGCCGCGCCGCCTCGTCCTCGGCGATCAGCGCGTCGATCACCTCGTCCAGCGCCTCGCCGTTGAGGACCTTCTCGATCTTGTAGAGGGTCAGGTTGATTCGATGGTCGGTGACCCGGCCCTGCGGGAAATTGTAGGTGCGAATGCGTTCGGACCGGTCGCCGGATCCGACCTGGCTCTTCCGGCTGTCGGCACGCGCCGCCTCGCGGGCCCGGCGCTCCTCCTCGTAGAGGCGGGCGCGCAGGATCTTCATCGCCTTGGCCTTGTTCTTGTGCTGGCTCTTCTCGTCCTGCTGGCTGACCACGATGCCGGAGGGCAGATGGGTGATCCGGACCGCGCTCTCGGTCTTGTTGACGTGCTGGCCGCCGGCGCCGGAGGCCCGGAACACGTCGATCCGCAGGTCCTTGTCGTCGATCTGGACGTCGACCTCCTCCGCCTCCGGCAGCACCGCGACCGTGGCGGCGGAGGTGTGGATGCGCCCCTGGGTCTCGGTCTCCGGCACGCGCTGGACCCGGTGCACGCCCGATTCGAACTTCAGGCGGGCGAACACGCCGCGCCCGGTGATCGAGGCCACCGCCTCCTTCGCCCCGCCCAGCGGCGTCTCGGCCAGCTCCATCGTCTCGAACCGCCAGCCGTGGAGCGCCGCGTATTTCTGGTACATGGCGAACAGATCGGCGGCGAACAGCGCGGCCTCGTCGCCGCCGGTGCCGGCGCGCACCTCCAGGATCGCCGAGCGCTCGTCCGCCTCGTCCTTCGGCAGCAGCAGGCGCTGCACCTCCCGCTCCAGATCGGGCAGGCGGTGCTTCAGGTCGTGCCATTCCTCCTCCGCCAGCGCCCGCATCTCCGGGTCGCCGCCGTCGGCCATCATCTGCTCCAGGTCGACGAGTTCCGAGCGGGCGGACTTGAGCGTCCGGATGCGCTCGGCCACCGGCTCCAGCTCGGCGTATTCGCGCGAAAGGTCGGCCATGCGCTCGGGCGCCAGGTCTGGCTGGGCCAGAATGGCCCCCAACTCGTCCACCCGGGCAAGCACGCGGTTCAGGCTGTCGTCGAGGCTCAAGGGAAGAACGGTCCCGGAAAAACGTGTCCAAAGGCGGCGAGCCGCGCATGTCCGCGGCGTCGACTGCCGCCCTATATAGGACCGCCGGGAGCGGAAGGCACGCCCCAACCCGACCGCACCGGCAGCAAGGGCGGACGGCGTAGGCCACCCTGCCTCCAGCCGGGACTTGCCGACCGCGCCATGGCGTCCGGCTCGACGCGACCGCCCGGTGGACGCCGCGGCGCCCGCCGTTCCGATATTCGGAGGCGACGCGATGCCGCCGGCCCCGTCGCCGGGACCCTCGCATTGGATTCGGGACGACCCTCCGACAATCGACCAAGAGGTGGACGCGGAACTTCGCATAGGTCACAAGGAGATGAGGGTCCTTTAGAGACCGTTTGAGAAAGGGGATTCCCCTCGGGTCGGTTTTGTGATTCACCCTGTGCATGTGGACACGAGAGACGCGAGGCCGGATGGCCGGGATCGAGCGGAAGACCAAGC